>Ga0190303_1000252_pt1 | contig 22059 bp, 16 predicted proteins | sample 48700701_MG_FD_161672 | JGI IMG/M metagenome (GOLD analysis project Ga0190303, IMG submission 161672) | Hydrothermal vent sediment bacterial communities from Southern Trench, Guaymas Basin, Mexico - 4870-07-0-1_MG | ecosystem: Environmental > Aquatic > Marine > Hydrothermal vents > Sediment ... | reverse complement strand
ATGCTAGAGCCCTTGCACTGGATCAATCAGGAAATGTGTATGTGGCAGGTTGGACAGAATCTTCTGACTTTCCCACCACAACCGGAGCGTATGATAAAGATTATAATGGTGGATACTATGATGCCTTTATAAGCAAGTTAAATAGTGATTTAAGCAATTTATTGGTCTCTACTTACCTGGGGGGTGGAAACAATGATCATGCTAGTGCCCTTGCACTGGATCAATCAGGAAATGTGTATGTGGCAGGTTGGACAAAATCTTCTGACTTTCCCACCACAGATGGGGCGTATGATAGAAGTCTTGACGGATCCTATGATGTCTTTATAAGCAAATTAAGCAGTGATTTAAGCAATTTATTGGCCTCTACTTACCTGGGAGGTGGAAACAGTGATCATGCTTATGCCCTTGCACTGGATCAATCAGGAAATGCGTATGTGGCAGGTTGGACAGAATCTTCTGACTTTCCCACCACAGATGGGGCGTATGATAGAAGTCTTGACGGATACTATGATGGCTTTATAAGCAAATTAAGCAGTGATTTAAGCAATTTATTGGCCTCTACTTACCTGGGAGGTGGAAACACTGATGGTGCTAATGCCCTTGCACTAGATCCATCAGGAAATGTATATGTGGCAGGTCATACATACTCTTCTGACTTTCCCACCACAATCGGAGCGTATGATAAAGATTATAATGGAGGAAATGATAACTTTGTAAGCAAGTTAGATGCCAACCTTTCAGGTGCTAAGCCCATGCCCTGGCTGCATTTATTGCTTGGGGATTAGAAAATGGGACATTCCCCAGAATTTAGGCATTAATTTTTAAAAACATCCCTGCCTGTCAGCAGGGATGAATTAAAGATTTTTGGCGTTCAATAAGTGGAATAAGAAAATGTCTCAAGGTTAACTTCACTAACCTATTTTTAAAAAGTAGAGTTGGGTAAAGGAATAAAATGTTTTAATATGGAAATTTTAACATAGCCATGTTTTAGGTAAAGCTATTAGGACTTCGTCAAAGTAATTTTAACGGAGTTCCAAATGTTAAGCGCACCTGTCTGCCGACAGGCAGGATGGCTCAATGCAGAATGCAAATTGAAAAATGCAAAATCGCCTTCTGTTAAATTGGAATGTTAGCACGTTTACACGTTTGCACGTTAGAACGTTGGCACGTTGGAAATGGGAATTGGAAATTGGGAATTTCTGTTTTCTATTTTCTTAACTGTATTTTGTAGGTTAGACCCCAATTCCACTACATTTGACTATTTCATTCCCTCACTATTTCACTACTCACTGATTTAATGTTTTAGCATTTTGGCCTTTGGATTTCATTTGGTATTTGGATTTTGAAATTTGGATTTTTTAGTTTTTGTTAAATTACTTATGGCCTGACTTTGATGTAGCCCTGCACCTTAGTCCATTGTTCTATTAAATAAGGCTTTATTTTCTCAAATACTTCACATTCATATTCAATAAGTTCCTCTGCTTCTTGTATAGACATTCTTTCTGTTTTTTTCACAAAAGAGAGCGTCTTACCATAATAAAGGGGTATAATGGCATCTAAAATAAGTTTTTGGTCATCAACTTGATTTTTGTAAGCAACAGAAAAATCATATAGGATTTTTGCCCATAATTCTGTAGGGAAATCAAAATGCTCAAAGCGCAAGGTTTTTATTTCATTTAACTTATTCAAATTGGGTGTAAACAATATTTTGTTCCAAATGTTATGGTATTGTTTAAAACCCAATAAAAATTTTTGGTAAAGTGCTTCTTGATCAACCCTCACTGGAGGAGGCAATTCAGTCTCTCCTAATCCAAAACCAAATATGGCTGTAGGTTTACTCCATTTCACCATTTTCCAGAGGTCAAAGAAAGACTGCATTAAATTGAACATAGTGCCTACTACTTGGTAAAACATTTTTCCTAGAGATTGAGCTGGGTCTTTAGGACGATGAATCTTGGGTCGTCCCATAAATGATTGGCAAATAGGAATTCCTTCTGCTAAAGCCACAGTAGTCATCCATACATCTATACCAAATTGAGCTACTAATGCATCCCAATATTTTCCTTGGGCATAAATCTTTGCTATTTCACCAGAAAAACCAAAATCTCCACCAATAGGTTGACGGATTCTCCTACCAAAGAGACATCTGATTAAGGGATAAACAACGTTATTAGTGATAGTTCCATCATATTTATGACGGACATAAAGAGGAGCCACAAAACCAAAATCTTCAAGTATAGGCTCACCTAAATTGCGAATCCATTTAGGGGTAATGCTAATTAAATCTGCATCTATAGTTATGATTGCTTTAGCTCCCATATCACATGCCTTATGAAATAGCATTCTTAATACACTTCCCTTTCCTGTTATCTTAGGAGGTAAAGAAAGATAAATTTTGGGAATTTGATCAGTGGAAGTATTTAAAAATACTTCCTTTGTGCCATCTTTGGAATTTGCATCACAGTTTATGATGACAGAACGATATTTAGAAAAGTATTGTTTCAGCCCTTCAGCAGCTTGCTTAACCACAAATCCGATAGTATCTGCTTCATTATAAGAAGGTATACCTACAATTATCTCTGCCTCTTTTACATCTTGGGGATTTATTTCAATTCCGATTATCTCTGCCATAGAATACTTTATATTATCATGCATCCTGGATTTTGGCCACATCTAGTTTAAGAGATAACTCATCTAATTGCTCGGCTGTCACAGGAGAAGGTGCACCAGATAAAAGACAAGTAGCTTTTTGTGTCTTAGGAAAGGCAATCACCTCTCTAATGCTTTCACACCCACAAAGTAACATAAGTAACCGGTCAAACCCAAAGGCAATACCCCCATGAGGAGGAGCACCATAACTCAAGGCCTCCAAAAGAAAACCAAATTTTTCTTTGGCCTCCTTTTCTGAAAGTTCAATCACTTTAAAAATCAACTCTTGAATATCCCTGTGGTGAATACGGATACTACCTCCTCCGATCTCAGTCCCATTTAAAACAATATCATAAGAACGGGCTTTGACCTTTTCAGGGTGCCCAGGCAAGTAAATCAAGTCTTCTTCTTTAGGCATGGTAAAAGGATGATGAACGGTTTGCCATCTTCCCTCAATAGCATCATATTCAAACATGGGAAACTCTGTAATCCAGCAAAAGGAAATTGCATCTTCAGGGATTAAATTCATTTTTCTAGCCAATTCAACCCTTAAATTAGCCAATGCCTCATGGACAATTTGAGGCTCATCAGCCACAAAAAATACCAAATCACCCTCTTTCATTTTAAGGCGCTGCGCAAGGGCATTTTTCTCTTCCTCAGAGAAAAATTTCACAATTGGGGATTGCCATTCTGCACCCTTTACCTTTATCCACGCCAAACCTTTTGCCCCAAATTCTAGCACAAATTTAGTTAAATCATCAATCTCTTTGCGGGAAAAAACACTCCCTTTCTTTAAATTAATGGCCTTTATGATACCTCCTTTTTCTACCACAGAGGCAAAGACTTCAAACTTTGATTTAGTCATAATATCTGTAATTTCTTGCAATTCAAGGCCAAAACGCAAATCAGGTCTATCTGTGCCATAACGGGTCAATGCTTCAGCATAGGTAAGTTTGGGAAAGGGAGTAGATGGTTTCTTCCCAAATACCTTCTCACAAAGATAAACCAGTAATTCCTCTGAGATTTCCATAACATCTTCTTCATTTACAAAAGACATCTCCATATCTATTTGGGTAAACTCAGGCTGTCTGTCTGCCCGGAGGTCTTCATCCCGGAAACATCGCACAATTTGAAAATACCGGTCAAAACCACTTATCATAAGTATTTGTTTAAACAACTGAGGTGATTGGGGAAGGGCATAAAATTTTCCAGGATGTAAACGACTAGGAACCAAAAAATCACGTGCTCCTTCAGGAGTGCTTTTAGTCAAAAAAGGTGTTTCTATTTCTAAAAATCCGTGTTCACTCAAAAATTGTCTCACTGCTTGAGCACATTCATGGCGTTTAATAATATTGCGCATCAAGCAAGGACGTCTCAGGTCTAAATAACGAAAATTTAGACGAACAGCTTCTCCTATTTGAACATGGTCTTCAATTAAAATGGGCAATGAAGGAGAGGTATTTAATATTTTTATTTCATTGACCGCCACTTCAAAATAGCCTGTAGCTAATTTAGGATTTTCCATACCCTGTGGGCGGTGTCTCACCCTTCCTTTTACGGCAATAACCCATTCTGCCCTTAAATAATCAGCCCTTTCATGAGCTTGTTTACTAATAGATGGGTCAAAAACTACCTGCACTAAACCTGTTCTATCTCTCAAATCAACAAAAATAACACCCCCATGATCTCGTCGCCTTTGAACCCATCCCATCAAAATGACTTCTTTCTTTAAGTCTTTCTCTGTTATGGCAGCACAAAAATGAGTCCTCTTCCAGTCTCCCAGAGAATCTATATCCAATTTTACCTCCTTAACAATTTCAACAATTCAGACAATCCTTCCTGAGGTTGAATACTCACCTTTATTTGTTCTTTTGTATCCATATGGCGCAAAAGGGCCTTGCTTTCTTTTATCTCATTTTCACCAATAATCAATGCCAAAATGGCGTGAAGGCTATTAGCCCGATTCAATTGGGATTTTAAACTTCCTAGACGATAGTCTATTTCTGTATAAATACCCCTTTGTCTTAGCGTAGTTACCCAATCAAGACCAAACTTAATTGCCTTTTCTCCTAAAAGGGCCAAAAATACGGGTCTGATTTCTTCTATAGCATCAGGCACACAAGGTAATAATCTGTCAGTCCCAATGGCAAAACCTATAGCAGGGGTAGGTTTGCCTCCTAATTCTTGAACCAGATAATCATATCTGCCCCCACCTGCCACTGCATTTTGAGCCCCAATATCAGGAATTATCACCTCAAAAGTAGTTCTAGTATAATAATCCAATCCACGAACCAATCTGGGGTTTAAAATAAATTTTATATCTAAGTGGGAAAGGTATAATTTGAGGGTTTCAAAATGACGTTTACACTCTGAACACAGATAATCAACAATTAAGGGTGCATCTTTTACTACTTGTTGGCAACTTAATACTTTACAGTCAAATACCCTCAACGGATTTAATCTGACTCTTCTTTGACAATCAGGACAAAGATTAGGGTATTTTTGTTCTAAATAATTACCTAAGGCTTGTCTAAATTCCTTCCGACAATTTTTACAGCCTAAAGAGTTTAAATGAATTTCATAATGGGATATCTTCAAAGATGCTAAAATTGTATTGAGAGCAAGGATTATTTCTGCATCCACTAGCGGGGAATCAAAACCCAATATTTCTGCGTCTATCTGCCAGAATTGACGGTACCGGCCTTTTTGTGGTCTTTCTCGACGAAACATAGGACCAATGGTAAATAACTTAGCACTTTTAGGTTGATGATAAAGGCTGTGCTGAATAAATGCTCTTACCACTGAAGCGGTAGCCTCAGGCCGGAGAGTGAGCTTCTCTCCATTTCTATCTATAAAGGTATACATTTCCTTTTCAACAATATCTGTAGTTTCACCAATGCTTCTGGCAAAAAGCGGTGTTTTTTCCAAAATAGGCAACCTGATTTCTTTAAAACCAAAAAGGAGTAATATCTTTCTAGCTGTCCCCTCCATATACTCCCATTTTTTTGCCTCTGGAGGTAAAATATCTCTAAAACCCCTTATAGTCCGAATCTCCATTTATCTCCCTATACCGAAGTAGATAAATCCCCTTGCTCTAAGCTCCTGAGGTTCATAAAGATTACGTCCATCAAAAATTACCTTTTCTTGCATTAATTCAGCCATCCGCTCAAAATCAGGGTGGCGAAACTGATTCCATTCGGTCACTAAGACTAAAGCTGAAGTTTCTTTTAAGGCTGCATATGCATTTTCAGCATATTGAATTTGATTTCCAAAAACTTTTTTTACTTGAGATGTAGCTATGGGGTCAAAGACCTTGACTTCGGCTCCTTCTAGAAGTAAGCGGGAAATGATCTCAATAGATGGCGCTTCCCGTATATCATCAGTATTAGGTTTAAAAGATAATCCCCAAATAGCTATTTTTTTGTCTTTTATACCCCCCCTATTTTTGAAATAATGAATTATTTTTTCAACTATTATCTTTTTTTGTCGGTCATTAACCGTTTTTACTGCCTTTAAAAGGACAGGATTAAACTCATGCTCTTCTGCCATGTGAATAAGAGCACTTAGGTCTTTGGGAAAACAAGAACCACCAAAGCCTACACCTGGATAAATAAAGTAAGGGCCAATACGGTGGTCAGCACCGATGCCTTTTCTAACTAAGTTTACGTCTGCTCCCACTCTTTCACAGATATTGGCAATTTCATTGATAAAGGAAATCTTGGTAGCCAACAAACAATTAGCCACATATTTGGTCATTTCTGCACTGCGAGGGTCCATGACCATTAATTTGTCTCTAGAACGAGCAAAAGGGGCATAAACTTCTCGCATAATTGCAGCCGTATGTCCATTATTAGTACCAATAATTATCCTGTCAGGCTTCATAAAATCATTTACAGCATCACCTTCCTTAAGAAATTCCGGATTGGAAACTACATCAAACTCCAAGTTAACACCTCTAGTCCTTAACTGTTGCTCAATGATGTGGGTCACTTTTTCATTAGTGCCCACAGGTACAGTAGATTTGATGGCAATAATCCGATAGTCATCCATTACCCTTCCAATTTCCTCTGCTACTTGAAAAAGAGCGGTCAAATCACACTTTCCATCTCCTTGAGAAGGTGTGCCTACAGCGATAAATATTATTACACAATCCTTAATCCCTGTTGCTAAATCATCTGTAAAAAAAATACGTCCATCTTTTAAGTTCCTCTTTATTAGATCTTCTAAGCCTGGTTCATAAATGTGGATAATTCCTTTATTTAAATCTTCAATGGGGTCTTCTTTTCTTCCCACACAAACCACATTGTTTCCCATTTCCGCAAAACAGGCTGCAGTTACCAAACCTACATAGCCAGGTCCAATTACACAAAGTTGCATTTTACTTTACCAAGGAAGAAATGGATTTAAACTCAGGGGCTTGAGCTGTTTTCAATAAATCGAATAAAACAGTTTCCACATTGGTAATCCATGCCCCCATGTTTTGCATTAACTCTAAAGCATTATGCATGTGAATTGGAGAACGAGAGGATACACATTCTATAGGTATAAATACTTGATAACCATTCTTTAAAAGATCACGGCAAGTTTGAAAGACACAAACATGGGATTCTAGCCCAATCAGGATAACCTTTTTTTTACCTATTTTTTCTAAACAATCCTTAACTTCAGGAGTATAACCAGAAAAAGAAAGTTTAGAAAAAATGTTGGTTTCATCTAAAAATGAATCTATTTCTGGCAAAGTAGGTCCTAACCCCTGAGGATACTGTTCAGTAGTTATTGTAGGAAGCTGGAATATACTACATCCCTTGAGCAACTTTATGACATCCTGCAATAATTGTTCTTTTCTACTCATGACTTTAAAAAGTTCAGTTTGCATATCCACTATAAATACCACTGTCTCTTCTCGGTTTAAATACATAAAATCCTCCAAAGTTTTGGCTGATTTTAATCAGGAAACAGAGAATGTCAAGGGGAGACCTGACTCTAAGAGTCAGGTCTTACTTTACATCATAACTGCTGGAAGCCTTTGATCAGGCCTTTGGGAAACAGCTTGAGGTGGAGGCGAAGGCTTTTCTTTGACAGAAATAGGTGTAGCTAAAGCCTCTTTCAACACCTCATCCATGTGGCTTACCAGGACAATTTGCAAGGCTTTTAAAATTTTATGAGGAATTTCTTTTAAATTCTTCTCATTATCTCTAGGGATAAGAACCTTTTTTATATGACCCCGATGAGCTGCTAACAACTTTTCTTTCAGCCCACCAATAGGAAGCACTCTGCCTCTTAAGGTGATTTCTCCGGTCATAGCCAAATCCCCTCTTACAGGTATCTTGGTCAAGGCCGAAACCAAAGCGGTAGCCATAGTAATACCAGCTGATGGTCCATCTTTAGGAACTGCTCCTTCTGGAACATGAATATGAATATCAATTTTTTTATGAAACTCAGGCTCTAAACCAATTTGGACCGCCCGTGTGCGGACATAGCTTTGAGCAGCTTGGGCTGATTCACGCATTACTTCTCCTAGTTTTCCAGTAATGATTAGTTTGCCTTCACCAGGCATTATAGCCACTTCTGTTTGTAACAATTCACCTCCAAATTCTGTCCAAGCTAATCCTGTAGCTACACCAACTTGGTCTTTTTCCTCGGTTTGGCTAAATCGATATTTGGGGACTCCTAAGTATTGAGCCACTGTTTTTTTGGTTACTTTAATCTGGGTCTTTACTCCTTTCTCCACAATCTGTTTAGCTGCCTTTCTACAGATAGAGGCAATACATCTTTCTAAATTCCTAACACCTGCTTCTTTGGTGTAAAAACGAATAATTTCATAAATGGCATTATCTGAAAAAGCAATCTGCTCCGGCTTGAGACCACAGGCATTTATTTGTTTTGGAATAAGGAATTGAGTAGCAATACGATGTTTTTCAAGTTCTGTGTAACCTGGTATTCTAATAATCTCCATCCTATCTTGTAAAGGCCAAGGGATGGTAGGTAGAGTATTAGCTGTAGTTATGAACAATATCTCAGAGAGGTCGTAATCTACATCTAAATAGTGGTCATTAAAGGCATGATTTTGTTCTGGATCAAGCACTTCTAACAGGGCTGCAGCAGGGTCACCCCGAAAGTCTATTCCTAGTTTGTCAATTTCATCTAAGCAAAATACAGGATTATTTGTTTTTACCTTGCGTAGTGACTGAATAATCTTTCCAGGCAATGCCCCAATATAAGTCCGCCGATGTCCTCTTATCTCTGCTTCATCTCTCACTCCGCCCAAAGAAAGACGCACAAACTCTCGTCCTGTCGCTCTAGCTACTGATTTAGCAAGTGAAGTCTTACCTACACCTGGCGGGCCCACTAGACAAAGAATAGGACCTTTTACTTTCTTTGCCAAATGATGAACAGCTAAGTATTCTAAAATCCTCTCTTTGGGCTCTTCCAAGCTGTAGTGGTCTTCGTCTAAGATACGTTTTGCTTCATTTATATCCAAACGCACTTTAGCCCGTCTGTTCCACGGTAATGAAATCAGCCAATCTATATAATTTCTGACCACTGTGGCCTCAGCAGACATAGGAGCCATCATTTTTAATTTCCTCAACTCCTGCAATGCTTTCTGTCGAGCTTCCCTAGACATAGGTGTATTTTTTATCTTTCGTTCAAGCACTTTAATTTCGTCCTTTGCATCTCCTCCTTCACCCATCTCCTTTTGGATAGCCTTCATCTGCTCTGTTAAGTAATATTCTTTCTGAATCTTTTCCATCTGTTTCTTGACTCGAGCCTTGATACGCTGTTCCGTCTTTATAACCTCAATCTCCCCTTTGGTAAGACCAAGCACTAATTCTAATCGTTTATTTACATCATAGGTTTCAAGTATCTTCTGTCTCTGTTCCACCTTGACGGCTAAATGGGCAGCTACTGTATCACTCAAACGGCCTGGCTCTTTGATAGAAGTTACAGTAGTTACAATTTCAGAGTTAATTTTAGGATTAAGTTTAGCATACTCTTCAAAGGCAGAGACTAATAACCGCATTATCGCTTCGGTCTCTATTGTTGACTTAAAAGTTTCTTTTATCTCTTCTACTTCAACAAGAAAAAATTCGGGATGAGGAAGGTATTTTGAAATCCGGCCCCTGCTTTCTCCCTCAATAAGAACCTTTACTGTCCCGTCAGGCAACTTTAAGAGTTGGAGGATATGACCTATGGTGCCTACTCTATAAATCCCACTTTCTGTTGGCTCGTCAACTTGTGCACTCTTTTGGGCAGATAAAAGGAGTTCTCTATTAAGAGCCATAGCATGTTCTAAGGCAGCAATAGATTTTTTTCTACCTACAAAAAGGGGAATAACCATTTTAGGAAAAATTACCACATCTCTTAAAGGTAACAAAGGCAAAGTTATTTTGTTACTTCCTTCTTTATTTTTATTGCGATTAAAAATAAACATAAATATTCAAACCTCCATATTCATATTACTTTATTTTATATTATAAACACTTTTCAAAATAAAAGAAAGCCCCAAAATCCACGATTGATTTTTTATTCTAACAGCTTAATTATTTTAATTGAGGTTGACTTCACCAACCTATTTATAGCTTAGTAGAGTTGGTTGAAAGGAATAAAATGTCTTAATATAGAAACTTGAACATGGCCACCTTTTAGGTGAAGCTATGGGAAATTTTTTGAAAACTTAGCTTTTATTAGTAGCTCTCAGTTTGTAGAAAAATCACTGTTTATTCAGGTACAAATGGTAAACTCAAGCTGTTTTGGCCTTAGTTTCATAGAGAAGAATAGGCTGTGCATGTTTTAAAATCACATCTTCATTGATTATACATTCCTTAACACCTTCTAAATCAGGAAGAATAAACATAATATCTAAGAGCACATATTCAATAATACTTCTAAGACCCCGAGCACCTGTTTTTTGCTTGATAGCCTCCTTTACAATGGCCCTCAAGGCCCCTTCGGTAAACTTTAATTCTACACCTTCCATTCTAAACAACTTTTGAAATTGCTTTACCACTGCGTTCTTGGGAGTCACCAGTATTTTCATTAAGTCTTCTTCAGTCAAGTCATCCAAAGTAGCACTTACTGGCATACGTCCTACAAATTCTGGAATCATTCCATATTTAATCAAATCTTCTGGCTGAAGGTGTTTTAAAATCTTACTTCTATCTTTTTCTCCCCTTCCTCTTATCTCTACACCAAAACCCATACCTTTAACACCTATGCGGCTACGTATAATCTCTTCTAAACCAACAAATGCACCCCCACAAATAAAGAGAATATTAGTAGTGTCAATCTTTAAAAACTCCTGCTGAGGATGTTTTCGTCCACCTTTAGGGGGAATGTTAGCCACTGTCCCTTCTATAATTTTTAAAAGGGCCTGTTGAACACCTTCTCCAGAAACATCCCTGGTAATAGAAGGATTATCTGTCTTGCGTGATATTTTGTCAATTTCATCAATATAGACAATACCTTGAGAGGCACGTTCAACATCGTAGTCTGCTGCTTGAACAAGATAAAGAATGATGTTTTCTACATCTTCTCCAACATAACCTGCCTCTGTCAAAGTAGTTGCATCAGCAATAGTAAAAGGCACATTCAACATCTTGGCCAATGTTTGAGCTAAAAGGGTCTTTCCACAACCTGTGGGGCCAATTAATAAAATATTGCTTTTTTGTAACTCTATTCCATCAATTTCACGACGGGTATAAATGCGTTTATAGTGATTATATACTGCTACCGAAAGAATCTTCTTTGCCTGTTCTTGACCAATTACATATTCATCCAAAAATGCCTTTATTGCCCTTGGTTTAGGAAGACTAATTCCTGGTTCAATGTCTTCTTTTTCATATTCTTCAGCCAGTATCTCATTACATAATTCAATACATTCATCACAAATATACACAGAAGGACCTGCTATCAACTTCCTCACTTCATTCTGGCTCTTCCCACAAAAAGAACAATAAAGTTTTTTCTCCCTTTTACTTGAAACTCTAGCCATTTTAAGCCTCTGAATCTCCTTGTTTAACTCTTTCCATAATTACATTATCAATAATACCATACTTTTTTGCATCTTCACTGCTCATATAAAAGTCTCTTTCTGTATCTTCTTCTATTCTAGATAAGGGTTGTCCCGTATGTTTTGCTAAAATTTTATTTATCTCTGACCTCAGCCGTAAAATCTCTCTAGCCTGTATTTCCACTTCTGTTGCTTGTCCTTGAAACCCTCCTAAAGGCTGATGGATCAGAATCCGTGCATGGGGAAGTGCGTATCTTCTACCTGGTGTTCCAGCAGCTAACAAAAGAGCACCCATACTAGCAGCTTGACCCACACAATAGGTACATACTGGTGCTTTTATATACTGCATGGTATCATAAATGGCCATCCCTGCTGTAACCAACCCTCCAGGAGAGTTGATATAAAAGTGAACTTCTTTATCAGGGTCTTGGAATTCCAAAAAAAGCAATTGAGCTATTATGAGGTTAGCAATAGCGTCATCTATTGGACTCCCCAAAAGGATAATACGGTCTTTTAACAATCGAGAGTAAATATCATAAGCCCTCTCTCCTCGTCCTGTTTGTTCAATCACAATGGGAATTAAATTCATTTTTCCACCTCATTTTGTTTCACATCTTCTCTCACTGTTTTTTTCTCCTGTTTATTTATTTCTTCTCTGCTAACTTCTTTTATATTTGCATGTTCTTTGAGAAAAACAAGCGTTTTTTCACCTACAATTCTGGTTTTAATCCGAGTTATAACATAAGGAGTATACATTTTTTCTAAAGGCACCTTTAGATTATCTGCCAGTAATTTTAACTCTTCTTCCACTTCCTGTTCTTCAACATCAATATTTTCTTTCTTGGCAATGGCACTTAAAATAAGTTGACCTTTCACCTTCAAGACTGCATCAGGATATAAGTCTTTTCTTAATTTATCCAAGTCTAAGGATGCACGCACCTCAGGAGTAGTAAATTGAGTGGCCCTCTCTATCATACTTTTCAATTCCTCTTCAACCAAACTTTCTGGAAGTTCAACATCCACTTTCTCTGCCAGAGAATTAAGCACATAATTTTTAATATATTCATCTCTAATCTTTTCTTTCCTTAGTTTTATTCGCTCCTTAAGGTCTTTTTTTAGTGCTTCTAAGTTTTGATAATCACCTATTGTTTTAGCAAACTCATCATCTAAATCAGGTAATACTTTCTCCTTCGCATCTTTTACAAATAAATGGAGCTCTATTTCTTTACCAGCCATTTTCTCATTCTGGTAATCTTTGGGATAATGAAGTTTAACCACTTTTTTATCACCAATGCTAGCCCCTATCAATTTTTTTTCTATATCTTCATTAATCTGTTTTTTCCCTAATTCTACCATATAGTCTGTGGCTTTAAAATCTTGTAAGGGAGTTTCGTCCATATAACCTTGAAAGTCAAGTATCACATAATCTCCTACTTTTAATGGTCTCTGTTCTTCTATTTTTTTTAATTCAGCATGGGTTTCTCTAAGGGCGTTTAATTCTTTTTCTACCTCTTCATCCGTAACTTCTATGGGAGTAACTTTTACACTTACACCTTTATACTCTGGCAATTCAAACTCTGGGAGCACTTCTATAGTAACTGCATATTTGAATACCTTTCCTTCTCTGATAGTCTCTGGTTGGATAGAGGTTTCTTTTATGGGCAACAGTTGAGTTTCTTTCAATGCCTCAGGATAAGTTTTTTCAATAAGATTGGATAAAGCCTGATTAAGAATTTCATTACGATATAATGATTTAACCACAGACATGGGTACTTTTCCAGGACGAAACCCTTTTATTTTTGCCTTTTTTTGCATCATTCTATAAAGACTTCCAATTTCTGCATCTACCTTTTCCTTCGGTATAGTCACTTCCAACTTACACCGTGCAGGACTAATTTTTTCGACTTTAACTTCCATATTTCCCTCATTTTCATTTGGTGCGAGAGGCGGGACTCGAACCCGCACGGAATAACCACCAGATCCTAAGTCTGGCGCGTCTGCCAATTCCGCCACCCTCGCCTTTTTAAAAATTATACTATTTACTTAAGATAGTCAAGATAAACTACAAACCCAAAATCCACCATTGATTTTTTATTCCAACGTCTCCTCTCACAGAATAGAAAACAAAATAAAGGATATGAGATGGCCACAAAGGGAAATTGAAAAAATATTAGATTGCTTCTGTTCAGAGATAATGGGGTTATATCTAAAAATGAGACAGGGTATTATATACTGTATGTAAGTATGGTAAGGAAGGTATTTTATACTGGAAGGTTACAAGGGGATAGGCTACATGATGAATAGACTTAACCAAGCATTACCTGTCTGCTTACAGGCAGGAAGGCAAAATAGCACCTGGTAGTGGCAAACACTGCCTTTTCAAGCTTTATCAAAAGATTCGTGGGCAAAATCAAACTTTATCTGGACTGAATAAAAATTTACACTAATAATTTCTCTAACAAGGCCTTATGCAAATGTAGCTTGTTTTCTGTCTGATCAAATACCACTGATTGTGGTCCTTCTATTACTTCTTCAGTGATTTCTTCTCCCCGATGGGCAGGAAGGCAATGCATAACAATAGCCTCTGGTTTGGCATAACTTAAGAGCTTTGAATTTACTTGATATGGGAAAAAACATTCTTTTGTCTTTTGCTCTCTTTCTTGACCCATACTCACCCACACATCGGTATTTATTACATCTGCTCCTTTTACTGCCTCAATAGGGTCATAGGTAAAGATAATGTTTTTTCTTTTTTTTGCATTTTCTAACACATCTAATGCTGGCTCATAACCCTTGGGACAGGCTAGATAAAGTGTAAAATCAAGCCTTACCGCGGCATTGATCCAAGAATGACAAACATTATTGCCATCACCTATCCAAACAATCTTCAACCTCTCAAGGTCTCCTTTGTATTCTTGAACAGTCATTAAGTCAGACAATACCTGACAAGGATGATATTTATCTGAAAGGGCATTAATTATAGGAATATTAGACCACCTGGCCATTTCTTCAATAAGATTTTGACTATAGGTGCGCATAGCAACAGCATCTACATATCTGGAAAGCACCCTGGCAGTATCTTTAATGGGTTCTTCACGAGACATCTGGGTCACATCTTTAGTCAAAAACACCACTTGACCCCCTAGTTGATACATAGCTACTTCAAAAGATACCCGCGTTCTGGTAGATGGTTTCTCAAAGATTAAGGCCAAGGTTTTACCTACTAAAGGTATATATTTTATACCTGCCTTATAATTCTTTTTTAAAACTATTGCCCTATCTATAAGAGACAAAATTTCCTCAGAAGATAAATCCAAAATAGTAATCAAGTCCTTTTTCACTGCTCTTCCCTTAATATCTTATCTAACACTTCTATAAATGCCTCTATCGCCTCCCTTTCAATTATTAAAGGTGGTAAGAGACGTAAGACATTTGCTTGAACAGCATTAATAAGAAATCCCCTTTGCAGACATTTTTCTACAATAGTTTGGGCCTTTATATCAAGTTCTATACCTATCATAAGGCCACATATCCTAACTTCCTTAATTATTTTATACCTTTCTTTTAATTGATGAAGTTTTTCTTTAAAAAATGCACTTATTTGTCTAGTGTATTCCAAGAGCTCTGTGCCAGTTAATATTTTAAGCACAGCTTTAGCTGCGGCACAGGAAACAGGATTACCACCAAAGGTGCTGGCATGACTTCCAACAGAGAAAGCCATTGCTATCTGTTCTTTAGCCAACATGGCTCCAATTGGAAGGCCATTTGCTAAAGACTTAGCCAAGGTGAGAATATCTGGTTTCACCCCTTCATGTTCATAAGCAAACAGCGTCCCCGTCCTTCCCATCCCAGTTTGGATTTCATCAAAGATAAGCAATATTTGATTTTCATCACAAATTTTTCGGACTTTCTTTAAATACCGAGGAGATGGTATTCTAATTCCCCCTTCCCCTTGTATAGGCTCTAACATAATAGCTACTGTTTCTTTATCAATGGCTCGTTCTATGGCTTTAACATTATTAAATGGAACATGGATAAAACCTGGCAATAGGGGTGCAAAGCCTGATTTTACTTTTTGCTGTCCAGTGGCTGTAATAGTAGCCATGGTGCGCCCATGAAAAGAACCTTCTAATGTAATAATTTTATACTTCGGAGGAGAAAACTGGTTTCCCCATTTTCTAGCCAGCTTAATCGCTGCTTCGTTGGCCTCAGCCCCACTATTGCTAAAAAAGACCTTGTCTGCAAAGGAATGTTTGACTAGGAGTTCTGCTACCTCAATTTGAGGAAGGGTATAATAAAGATTAGAAATATGAAACAACCGATAAATTTGAGCCTCTACTGCCTTAACTACCTTAGGATGACAATGGCCCAGATTACACACAGAAATGCCAGAAAATAGATCAGTATACACTTTACCTTTATCATCCCAAACCTTATATCCCTTGGCCCTAGTTACTACCAAAGGAAGTCTCGCATATACATCCATTATATATTGTCTATCTTTATTTATCCAATCCATTTATTCACCAATAATTTCTGTCCCAATACCCCGGCTAGTAAACAACTCCAGTAAAATGGCATGAGGGATGCGGCCATCAATGATATGTGCTTTTTCTACACCTGATTTTATAGCCTTAATAGCTGCTTGGATTTTAGGTATCATTCCTCCTGTAACAGTTTTGTTTCTTATCAGCCTTTCTCCGTCTTCAACCCTCATAGAAGAAATTAAGTTATGATGTTTGTCTAAAACTCCAGGCACATCAGTAAGAAAGATAAGTTTTTTAGCTTTAAGTGCACCAGCTATTTCCCCTGCTACCCAATCGGCATTGATATTAAAAGTCTCACCTCCTTGCCCCATTCCTACCGGAGCGATTACCGGAATAAACTGTTTATTATTTAACAACTCTAAGACTTCTTTATTTATTTTAACCACTTGGCCTACATGGCCTAAGTCTATGATTTCTGGTGGTTTATCAGCTAATTCTCCTTCTTGAAAATTAATCTTTTTGGCCTCAATTAAACAGCCATCCTTTCCACTAAGTCCAATTGCTCTACCTCCAACTTGGTTAATCAAATTAACAATCTCTTTATTTACCTTTCCTACTAATACCATCTGCACTATATCCATGGTAGCATCATCCGTCACCCTCAATCCTCCTACAAATCTTGAGGGAATATGCATTTTTTCTAAAAATTCTCCAATTTGAGGTCCGCCTCCATGAACAATGACTGGATTTAGACCTACATATTTTAATAAAACCATATCCAAAATAAAATTCTTCTTTAATGTTTCATCCACCATAGCATGACCGCCATATTTAATCACAAAGGTTTTTTGATAGAATGCGCGCAGATAAGGCAAAGATTCTATTAAAACCTCAGCTCGTTTGATTAGCTCTTCCATTGCCTATAAAATATATCTACTTAAATCCACATCCTTAACTACATCACTCAATTTACTTTGAACATAATCAGTATCAATTATTATCCTTTCTCCTTTTCTTTGTGGGGCTTCAAAGGAAATATCTTCTAACAATCGTTCCATAATAGTATAAAGTCGCCTAGCACCTATATTTTCCGTTTTTTCATTCACATCCACCGCAATTTTAGCAATTTCCTCAATGGCTTGTTCTTCAAACTCTATCTCTATGCCTTCTGTCTTTAAAAGTGCCTTATATTGTTTAACCAGAGCATTTTCAGGTTCAGTTAAAATTCGCTTAAATTCTTTTTCCCCTAAAGAGTCCAACTCTACCCTAATAGGCAACCTTCCTTGCAATTCAGGAATTAACTCTGATGGTTTTGCTACATGAAATGCCCCAGCAGCAATAAACAAAATATGGTCTGTCCGCACCATGCCGTATTTAGTATTTACTGTAGTTCCTTCTATTACAGGCAATAAATCCCTTTGCACTCCTTCTCTAGAAACGTCAGGTCCCCGACGGGTAGAGTCTGAGGTAGTAACCTTGTCAATTTCATCTATAAATACAATGCCTGCTTCTTCTACCCTTTTTTTGGCTATACTTATCACCTTATCCATATCAATCAATTTTTGCGATTCTTCTTGAGTTAAAATTTCTAATGCCTCTGGAATTTTCACCTTTTTTCTTTTTTTCTTTTTGGGCAACATGGATTCAAACATTTCTCTGAAACTAATATCCATTTCTTCCAATCCGGCAACAGAAAAGATCTCCATTACTGGCAAAGCTTTTTCCGTAGTTTCTAATTCAACAAATCTTTCATTCAATTTTCCTTCCTTAAGCATATCTCTCATTTTTTCCCTAACCGGCTCATAAGAAGACCCTTTCTGCACTACTTCTAAATAGGCATCTTCACGAGAAACCCTCTTTTTAGGTCTAGGTAAAAGAAGGTCTAAGAGTCTTTCTTCAGCCATCTCTTTTGCTTGAAGTATCACCTTTTTTGTCTCTTCTTGCTTAACCATATTGACAGCCATATCTACTAGATCGCGAATTATAGATTCCACATCCCTTCCCACATAACCTACTTCCGTAAATTTGGTGGCTTCTACTTTCACAAAAGGTGAGTTAGTTAAGGTTGCTAAACGACGTGCAATTTCTGTTTTACCCACTCCTGTGGGTCCAATCATTAAAATATTCTTAGGGGCAATCTCATCCCTTAAAGGTGGAGGGACTTGTTTTCTGCGCCAACGGTTACGCAAAGCAATAGCCACTGCCTTTTTAGCCTTATCCTGACCAATAATATATTTATCTAAGGCAGCGACGATTTCCTGAGGTGTCAAAAGAGACATATAACCTCCCTTAATCCAAGATTTCTAAAGCCAATTCTGTATTGGTAAAAGGACAAATAGAAGAAGCAATAAGCATAGCCTCTTTAGTAATTTGCTCTGCATCTAGATTAGAATATTTTAATAAGGCCTTGGCAGCAGCCAAGGCATAAGCACCACCTGAACCAATAGCGGCAATGGGTTCATCTGGTTCAATCACATCTCCTGTGCCAGAAATGATTAAAGTAGTAGACTTATCTGCTACTAATAAAAGGGCCTCCAACCGTCTTAACATCTTATCTGTGCGCCAATCCTTAGCCAATTCTACTGCTGAACGCTTTAGTTGACCATTAAATTGCTCTAATTTTTTCTCAAATCGCTCAAATAAGGTTAGGGCATCTGCACTAGTGCCAGCAAAACCTGCCAGCACTTTATTATAATAGAGTTTTCTTACCTTTTGTGCCTTATGTTTCATAATATAATTTTGGCCAAGTGTCACCTGGCCATCACCGGCCATAACTGTAACGCCTTGATGCCGAACACTTAAAATAGTAGTGCTTTTTATTATAGGCATTTTAACTCCGAGGATGAGTTTTATCGTATACCTCCATCAATTTCTCTACTGTAACATGGGTATATTTTTGGGTAGTAGCCAAACTCACATGACCCAATAACTCTTGGACTACTCTTAAATCTGCTCCTTGGTTTAAAAGATGAGTGGCAAAACTATGTCTAAGCATGTGAGGATAAACATCCTTAAAGATGCTCTGGATACTATATTTTTTCACTATTCTTTCTACACTGCGTGCGGAAAGCCGCTTACCTCTAAAATTAAGAAAAAATGCCCTTTCTCCCCTTTTTTTAACTGATTTCTTCCTTATCTGTAGATAATTTTCCAATGCTTGCTTGGCCTTCTCTCCCATAAATACCAATCTATATTTTCTGCCTTTTCCATAAACAAAAATTTTACCTGTCTTTAAATCTACATCATCAAGGTTTAATCCTACCAATTCACTCACTCGAATCCCAGTAGCATAAAGTAATTCTAAAATAGCCTTATTGCGAATATCTAAGAATGTTTCCACTTTAGGCCTATCTAAAAGTCTAAAAACCTCATCTACCGTGAGAAACTGAGGAAGTTCCTTTACCTGTTTAGGCCCAAAGATAGCCTCTGCTGGATGTATTTTTATATAACCTTTTTTAAGTAAAAACTTAAAAAAGGAACGAATAGAAGCCAGTTTCCTGTTTACTGTAGAGCGGCTTAAAGATTGTATTAAAAACATGAGATAGGCGCGAATTTGCTGCGAGGTAATCTCTTGGAGTTGAAAAATATTTTTTTGCTCTAAAAAGTCTATAAACCCTTTTAAATCCAAATCATAGGCTCGGATAGTATGAAGAGAAAGATTCCTTTCTACTTGTAAATATTGTAAAAATTGCTTTAAAAAGCTTCTCATAGTTTTTAAATAACACAACCACACTTAAAATCAAGAGGAATATGATTGGACATCCACCAAAATTTAGGCGTTAATCTTTAAAAGCATTCCTGTCTGCCGACAGGCAGGTGGGTTTTCTTTTAAAGTTATCACGGATTTGGGTTGTTATTTTTTTGTTGACTTTTGTCTTCGTTTGTGATAAAGGAGTTGACAGGTAAAAAGGTGATTCCGTTAAAGGGGAGGGGGTATGAAAAAGCACATTTTTTTAAGGTTGGTATGTGGTTTTGGCTTTATTGTATTGATTTTGGGTTTCTCTCGTTGTGCACATAGAGGTTTTGTAAAAGCAACATTACCTACCATTGAGGGGGCAAGTTATGTAGGTAGTGAAACTTGTGCTAGTTGCCATGAGGAATTATATGCAGAGTTTAAAACCTCTATTCATGGACGTCTGGCCTCGTTTGAGGCAATAGGAATAAAGAAGGACTGTGAAGGGTGCCATGGTCCAGGAAGTATCCATTCAGAAGAAGGCGACCCAGAAAAGATTTTGAGATTTGGCAAATTAAATTATGCGGAAAAATCAGAAATATGTCTTCAGTGTCACACTCAGTCATATTGGCGAACTAGTGAGCATGCTCTAAACGGAAATGCCTGTAGTGATTGCCATAAGATACATAATCCGAAGGAGAAAAAACTTTTGGTTAAAACTGAGCCATCACTTTGCTATGAGTGTCATCAAGATATAAGGATGAAAACCCTTTATCCTTCTCACCATCCTATCTGGGAATCTGAAAGGACAGGCAGAAGAAGGATGACCTGTAATAATTGCCACGATGTCCATGGCTCTCCTATTAAGTCTTTAAAGACAGAAGAAAGAATAAATGACCTGTGTTTTAAATGCCATGCCGGTTATCAAGGACCTTTCATCTATGAGCATGAGCCAGTAGTAGAAGATTGCACTATCTGTCATGAACCTCATGGAACAGTGGCAAACAATCTTTTAAAACAAAATGAACCATTTGTTTGCTTGCAGTGTCATGAGTTCCATTTTCATGCAGGTAAAGAAAGTGGAGTGGGAGAACTTAGTGTTCCTGAGCATAAAGATATCTTAATAGGAAATTCTGGAGAAACACCATACACTGGACCATTTCCTGCTCAGGGATTTAAAATGGCGTTTACCACAAAGTGCACTCAGTGTCATTCCCAAGTTCATGGTTCAGACCTTCCTTCCTTGTCAGTGCCTGGGCAAGGAAGGGCATTAACTAGATAAGAGGAGGGATAAAGCTATGATTAAAAAAATAGGTATATGTTTGATGGTGTTTGTCTGTATCCTATTTGTATCTTTAAGCTTTTCTGAAGAAAATAATAAAGATGTAAATATAAAAGTTAAGACTGGAATTCATGGTGTAGGGGTAGATGGAAAGACCAAAGTAAAAGTGGGAGAATATGATGTTTTAGATACGGGAGTTAATCCTGATGTTAGCTTTTCTTTAGATGGCAGGATAGAAAATACCTACTTTTCAGGCGAAGCCACCTATTATGAAGATGATGACCAGCAATACTCTGGTAATATAGACATGCAGAGATATGTGACTGAAGAATTTAGTTATTATAGATTTTATCACTGGCTTGATCATGACCCATTAACCAATCTCCGTGCAGCCGCTACTAATGCAAAAGAAGGGGGCAAAGTCATACCACCTTTGGTAACATATACTGACCTTGAGCCAGGTAAAGAATATGGGATAATGCGCTCTGAGATGGAAAGTAAAACCACGGTCAGGGTTCCAATGGACCTACCTTTTGAGTTAAAGGCATTCTTTAATTACAGAAAAGAAATGAGGAAGGGTAGAAGGCAGGCCCTGACCATGGGTGGGAAGTGTTCTGCCTGTCATGTGGTGAGTAATGGTAAAGTAATCAATGAACATATTGAAGACTACAATCCTGGATTTATTGCCACCTTCAGGAATAAATCAGTTCATGCCAGTTTTAGTTATGAATTTTTAGATAGAAAGTTTGGTGAAGATGCCTTAGCTCCTGAAATTTATTATGATGACCCAGTTCACCCTGGTGGGAAAGGATATCTTTTTGATGATAGGATTCAATATCAAGATGCTAAACTACCATACAACCAACTTCCAAAGTCAAGAAAATTTTCACATAAGGCAAAACTTAATACCTATATTCCTTCTATGAGTACAGGAATGTTTTTAGGTGGTATATATTCA
>Ga0190303_1000250_pt1 | contig 22126 bp, 19 predicted proteins | sample 48700701_MG_FD_161672 | JGI IMG/M metagenome (GOLD analysis project Ga0190303, IMG submission 161672) | Hydrothermal vent sediment bacterial communities from Southern Trench, Guaymas Basin, Mexico - 4870-07-0-1_MG | ecosystem: Environmental > Aquatic > Marine > Hydrothermal vents > Sediment ... | reverse complement strand
TTTTCAAGGAGAATGGTTCCTTTTGCCTTTTAAGCCAATCAAAGAATTTGTTTTAGCACCTCTTCCTAAAGAAATCACTGCTTTAGCTCAAAAGTTTCCTAAAATTAAAAAAATTTTTAGATCTCTTAAAATCACCAAAATTAGCGATGTGCCTAAATTGAGAAGTTTAAGGTTGACTTTGCCCACCTTAACCGAAGCAGTTACTTTTGAGAGACCAGAATTTAAGCCCAAAAAATTTTTACCGACAGCAATCCCTCTGACTCATTTAACACCTGAACTTAAAGAAAAAATTCCTTCAGAGGCAATCTTTGTTAAAACTGGAAAAGGACGAATTGATTTGAGAGTTAAAGCTATTCTTGGCAGAGAAGGAAAAATCTATCATAAATTCCGAAGCCTCTCTGGAGTACCATTGGAGTTAATCATTAAACCTTCTCGAGAGGCAAAGGAAATAAAAGGCTATCTTGCTTTAGTCTCCTTTAAAGCAAAAGTTGGAAGATACAAAGCTTCTCAAGGTTTGAGCTTTTTGCCAGTAGCTTTTGCAAAGGAAAAAGAAGAAGATTTTTCTTCAAAGAAAAAACTTATTCTTTCAGAATTTGAATATCAGGATCCTGATGGCGACGGAATTTGGACTGCCAAGATTTACACCCCACCTCTTGAAGGAGAGTATGAGATTGCCACTCTCATTGAATACAAAGAACCTCAGTTAGGAAAAAAAGAAATCAGAGTAATGGCAGTGGTTGATCCTGAAGGGTATGTTTATGAAAAGTATAAAGACAAAGAAATTCGAATCCCTGGAGCAATAGTTTTCCTTTATTGGCTCAATCCAGAAACCAAAACCTATCAGCTTTGGCCCGCTCAAGAATATGGTCAAGAAAATCCTTATATCACCGATGTTACTGGTCGCTATTCCTTTTTAGTTCCTCCAGGAACCTATTATCTCAAAGTAGAAGCTCCAGGTTATCTTTCTTATCAAAGCCGACCTTTTCAGGTTAAAGAATCACAAGGCGTTTATTTAAACATTGAGCTTAAAAGCAAATATTGGTTTTTGAAGAAAATTAACTGGACCACAATTTTAATGATCATTTTTGGTCTTCTCTTGCTTTACAACTTTTATCGTGATAGAATAAGGGAAAAAAGGTTGAGATCTCAAAGTTAAAATTTATGTCCCGGTATTTAAAACTTATAATTTTTACCATCATCATTTTCTTCCTTTTGGCTTCTAATTTATTTTTTGCGCTCAATTTTTATGATCTTCGCCATGAGATCAAAGCTTTGCGTTCTCGGCTAAGAGTTTGCCAGACAAATGAAAAAGTATTAAATTTCACTCGACTTTTTATTGAAAAAGTTCTTAAGGCTCAAGAAGAGATTGATTTTGAAACTCGGCTCCAATTAGAAAATGCGGTTCGAAGCATTAACGATGAAGAAATTCTAAACCAATGGAAAAAATTCACCCAAAGCCAAACCGAAGAAGAAGCCCAAAAAGAAGTAGTAGAACTTTTAGACCTTTTAGTAAAAAAAATCAAACCCTTTTAAAACTTCTTTCAATTTCTTAAATTCTCTCACAAATTTCTTCAAGATTTTCTGAAAAAGTTTACCCACTGTAACTTAGATGGCGATTAAGTTGGCTCAATTGAGATTTAAATAAAATTAAGAAAACATGTATTTTTCTGAAGCTAAGTCTTTGAACCCAAAAAACTCCTTCACCCTAGTTGAGCTTCTCATTGTCATTGCCATCATTGCCATTTTAGGAGCCGCAACTATTTTTGTTATCAATCCAACTGAAATTCTTAAAAAAACCCGAGATACAGTTCGAATTTCTGATCTTAAAAATCTTGATTTAGCTTTGCAAATGGCAGAACTTGAAGGTCTTGATTTAGGAAATCCAAATGTAGTTTATATTTCTCTTCCTGATTCCAATTCTAATTGCTCTTCATACTCTTTACCTTCTCTTCCTTCAGGTTGGTCTTATCATTGTGCTTCTGAAGCTGATTATCGGAAAGTAGATGGAAATGGTTGGATTCCAGTAAATTTTACCGCTTTATCTTCTGGTGCTCCTTTTTCTTCTCTTCCAGTTGATCCCATCAATGATGAAAATCATTACTACATGTATTTTGTCGGAGGCTCTTATGAGCTAAATACCTGGTTTGAATCTCAAAAGTATGCCAAACAAATGAGTCAAGATGGTGGAGATAATCCTTGCCTTTATGAAAAAGGTTCAAATCTTTCTTTAGGAGTTGAGCCAGGATTGGTGGCTTATTGGAAGATGGATGAAGATTCATGGAATGGAACTTATGGAGAAGTAAAAGATTCTTCAGGGAATGATAATCATGGTACTGCTTTCAATGGGGCTAATACTACTTCTGATGCCAAGTTAGGAAGAGCTGGAAGTTTTGATGGAAGCGATGATTACATTGCTATTGATAATTTGCATTATAGCAATCCCAATGAAATTAAAAAACTTACCGTCACTGCTTGGGTAAAAGTACCTTCCAGCGGGGGAAATTGGTCAATAGTGGATTTTGATCGAAGTGAATATTATAGCTGTCCAGCTGGTGTTCCTAATACTTCTCCTTGGGGTGAGGGAGATTATGTTGGATTTCACACTACTGCTTCTGGTTATGGAATTAAAGATATGTGGAGTAATACTCCAATAAGAGATGGAAATTGGCATTTTGTTGCTTGGGTATTTGATAGTGATGAAGTTTATGATAAAAAAATTTATATTGATGGAAATTTAGACGCCAAGCAAGATGCTTATCCTACCGGCGTAGGTTTAGGAAGTGGAAAAACAAGATATGGTTTTATTGGCGATGGTTCTGAAGCCGGCAGTTACAATGGGGGAAGAAATGGAATGTATTATGAAGGACTTGCTGATGAAATTCGAATTTATCATCGGGCTCTGAGCGCTTCAGAAATAAAGCTTCATTATTTGGCAGAAAAGGAAGGAAGATAAGTTTTAATTTGAAAACAAAGAATAATGATGGTATAATTTTAAATTCAGAACAATGAAAGAAGTGATCAAAAAAATAATTGAAGTTGTTTTTATTCTTTTTCTGATTGGGCTTATTTTTTCCTTTTTTTCAGTGAAAAAATTTGAAATTAAGCCTGAGATAAAAGAGGTGGGGATTAATGTGATTGCTCAAAAAATCAATGAGGGTGAGGTAAAAAAAATTGTTGTTTCTGGAAATGAGGTAAAAGCAATTTTAAAGGATAAAAAGATTCTTATTAGCTCCAAAGAGCCGGAAACTGGATTAACTGAAACTTTGAAAAATTTAGGAGTTTCGCCGGAGAAATTGAGAGAAATTGAAATTGAAATCAAAGGAAATTCACAACTTGCACTTTGGCTTGGCTTTATCATTCCTTCGATTTTGCCAATTTTGCTTTTGATTTTTCTTTTCTGGTGGTCTTTTAAGCAAGCCCAAAAAGGAGCCGGGCAAGCTTTTACTTTTGTGAAATCTCGACTAAAAAAATTCCGTCCTGAAAAAGATCGGATTACTTTTGATGATGTCGCTGATCTTAAAGAAGCCAAAGAAGAACTTCAAGAGATTGTTGATTTCTTAAAAAATCCTCAAAAATTTTTAGATATCGGAGCAAAAATTCCAAGAGGTGTTTTGTTGGTAGGTCCCCCGGGGTGCGGAAAGACGCTTTTAGCTCGGGCAGTCGCGGGAACTGCTGGGGTGCCTTTTTTTCATATTTCTGGTTCTGAATTTATTGAACTTTTTGTCGGAGTGGGGGCAGCGCGAGTCCGGGATTGTTTCCAAACTGCCAAAGAAGCTGCTAAGAAAGAAGGGGCAGCGATTCTTTTTATTGATGAAATTGATGCTATTGGAAGAGAAAGAGGTGCCGGGCTTGGAGGTGGGCATGATGAAAGAGAACAAACTTTAAATCAAATTTTGGTGGAAATGGATGGTTTTGAAAAAGAAGATCGATTAATTGTGATGGCGGCAAGTATCACTGGCGAGACGCCAGTAATGGTAAAACGAAGAGGGAAAATTGAAATTCTTCCAATTAAAGAAGTAATTGATCCTTATTATCAAGAAAATGAAGAAAGAATTGAAAAATTTGTGAAAGATGATCTTGAAGTTTTAGGTTTTGAAAGAAAAATTCCAAAAAATTGCTCTTTTTATCCTAGAATTTTATTTAAGAAAGCCGCTTTCAAAAAAGTGCGAAGTGTTTATCGCCACAAAGTAAATGAAATTTATGAAGTGAGATATCTTGGTGGAAAGATAAGAACCACTGGAAATCATTCTTTGTTTGTGAGAACCAAGCAAGGTATTCAGCCAAAATTAGTGTCAGAATTAAAACCCGGAGATATTTTAGTTGATCTGCCTTTTAAAGTTAATCGAAGTTCTAAAAAGTTTAGAGAAATTCGAGCTTTTGAAGATTTTAAAGAGCCAAATTTAGAGCTTAAAGTTTGGCAGCCTCTTTTTGACAAAAATTTTGAAATTCAAAAAGCTTATGAGTTTGCGCTTCAATCTTCTTTATCCCAAGAAAAAATTGGAAAGAAATTTGGTTTCTCTCAAACCACAATCTCAAAATGGCAAAGAGGGGTTCATTTGCCTCGAGCTCTTTCAAAAGAATATTTCAAAGCTAAAGAAATTTTGCCAGAAAAAGTGAAAGTGACTAAAGATTTGATGAGACTTTTTGGATATTATGTCGCTGAAGGCTATGCTCGAAAAGAAGTTGATTTTTGCGTTGGAAAAAATGAAAAAGAAATCATTGAAGATATTAAAGGTTTAATGAAGAAAATTTTTAACCTTGAGCCGGATCGAGAAAGAGAAATTACCGAAGGAGCAATTAATTTGGTTTATTATACCAAACCAGTAGCGGAATTCTTTAAATACTGGTGTGGTAGTGGGGCTCAAAATAAACATCTTCCTTGGTTTTTATTCGAGCTGCCTCAAGAATACTTCCTTGAATTTCTTAAAGGTTGGGCTAGAGGAGACGGGCATTTTAATAAAAGAGGAGCTCTTGAAATCACTTCAGTTTCAAAAAGATTGATTATTGAAGCTAATTGGCTGGCAAGAATGCATGGCTTTAAGCCTTTTGTGACTAAATTTGTTGCCAAGGAAGGAAGAAAAATTAAAGATGGTAAGCCTTTAAAAGCCACGGTGGCTTATCGACTTTCTTTTGCTAAAAGTCAAAATCCTTTTGGAGGTTTTTCTCAAAATAGCCCCACTCGTCTTCCAAAAGTAATTTCGGTAAAGAAAATTCCTTATAATGGCTATGTTTATGATTTCTGTGGCTGTGAAAATGAAGCCTTTTTTGCTGGAGAAAGTCCGGTTTTAGCTCATAACACTAACCGACCTGATATTTTGGATCCGGCGCTGTTAAGACCGGGAAGATTTGATCGAAGGATTGTTTTGGATTTGCCTGATCTTAAAGGAAGAGAAGAGATTTTGAAAATTCATACCCGGCATATTCCTTTAGCTAAAGATGTTGATTTGAAAGTGATTGCTGAAAGAACGCCTGGTTTTTCTGGAGCTGATCTTGAAAATTTGGTCAATGAAGCGGCGATTTTAGCAGCTCGAAAAGATAAAAAAGTGGTTAGCCAAGAAGAATTTTTAGCGGCAATTGAAAAAGTTCTGTTAGGACCAGAAAGAAAAAGTTTTCTTTTATCTGAGAAAGAAAGAAAAATTGCCGCTTATCATGAAGCCGGTCATGCGATTGTTTCAGCTTTTACCCCTTCTTCAAGCAAAGTTCAAAAAATTTCAATTGTAGCTCGAGGCAAAGCCGCTGGCTATACTTTAAGATTGCCGGAAGAAGAGAAACATTTTAAAACTAAAACCGAATTTTTGGCAGATTTGGCATCTTTGCTTGGAGGCTATGCAGCTGAAAAATTAGTATTTGGTGAAATTACCACTGGAGCGGCAAATGATTTGAGAGATGCCACTGATATTGCCCGAGCTTTAGTCACTAAGTATGGTATGTCTTCTTTAGGTCCAATTGCTTTTGGAAAGTTTTCTCAGCCAGTTTTTCTGGGAAGGGAAATTGCGGTGGAAAAAGATTATTCTGATGAAGTGGCAGCCAAGATTGATCGAGAAACTAAAAAATTTATTGATCAGGCTTACAAAACCGCAATGAAAATTTTAAAAAAGCATCGAAAGTTTTTAGATAAGGTGGCTCAAATTTTGATGAAAAAAGAGACTATTGAAAAAGAGGAGTTTGAAAAGTTAGTTGAAGAAGAAAAAAAGAAGATTAAAAAAGAATAATATGGCAAAGAAATTTAAAGGATATTATTTGGTTGGAAATCATAGTGCCGTTAAGCTTTGTTTTTGGCTTAAAAAGTCTTTAAAAGATCAAGGGGTCTGCTATAAGCAAAAATTTTATGGTATTAAATCTCATCGCTGCCTTCAGATGACCCCAGCTTTGATTTGTAATCAAAATTGTATCTATTGCTGGCGCCCGCCGCTTTATAAGAAAATCAAAAAATGGGATCCGCCCAAATCAATTTTTGAAGGTTCTTTAAAAGCTCAAAGAAAGCTTTTAGAAGGTTTTTTTGGTGATCCTAAAGTTAATCGAAAAAAATTAGAGGAAGCTTTAGAACCTAATCAGGTGGCAATTTCTCTTATTGGTGAACCAACTCTTTATCCTTATCTTGAAAAGCTGATTGAAGAATATAAAAAAAGAAATTTTTCGGTTTTTGTGGTTTCCAATGGAACTCGACCTGAAGTGTTAAGAAAAATTCATCCTACCTTTCTTTATTTAAGTTTAACCGCTTTTGATGAAAAATCTCATCTAAAAATTAACCGACCCAAAAAAAATTTTTGGAAAAAGATTTTGGAAAGCCTTGAAGTTTTAAAAAGAAAAAGATGTCAGACCGTTTTAAGAATCACTCTTATTCGGGATATAAACACTCAAGCCGAAAAATTCTTTTCTTTGATCAAAAAAGGTTTGCCAAAGTTTATTGAAGTCAAATCTTATATGGCTTTAGGTCCGGCAAGAAAAAAACTTCCTCCAGAAAAAATGCTTTCTTTAGAAGAAATTAAAGCTTTTTCAAAAAAACTTGAAAAAAATCTCCCTTATAAAATCAAAGATTTTTCCAAAGAAAGTTTAGTGGTGGTTTTAAAAAGAAAATGATTGTTACTTTTCTAAAAGAAAAAAGAAAAAGGATCTTTTTAAGAGTTGATTTTAATGTCAAATTTAAAGGAAATAAAATTCTTGACGATTTTAAAATTCAAGCAAGCAAAAAAACAATTGATTATCTTTTGAAAAATAATCATAAAGTTATTTTGGCAACTCATCTTGGAAATCCTAGAGGAAGGGAAAAGAATCTAAGCACTCAAAAATTGATTCCTTTTATTGAGAAGATTTTTAAAAGAAAAATATTTTTTGGAGAAGATGTCATTGGTCCAAAAGTGAAAGAAAAAATTGAAAAATTAAAATTTGGTGAGCTTCTTTTGCTTGAAAATTTAAGATTTTACAAGGAAGAAAAAGAAAATGATAAAAATTTTGCCAAAAGGTTAAAAGAGCTAGCTGATTTTTACGTTTTTGAAGCATTTTCGGTGGCTCATCGAAAACATGCTTCGGTTTATGCTCTGCCAAAAATGATGGAAAATTTTTACGGGTTTCGAGCTAAAGAAGAAGTTGAGGTTTTATCTTCTCTTTTAAAAAAGCCAAAGCCGCCAGTAATTTTGATTTTAGGAGGAGCAAAAATTGCCACCAAAATTCCTTTAATTAAATTCTGGCAAAAGAAAGCTTCAGCCATTTTGCTTGGCGGAGCCTTGGCAAATGTTTTTTTGAAAGCTAAAGGTTTAAATATTGGAAGTTCTTTGGTTGATGAAAATTTTCTTTCTTTTGCTCAAAAAAATTTTTCTAAAGTAATTTTGCCGATTGATTTTTATGCTCTTAAAAATGAAAGAAAAATTTATCTTAGTTTAAAAGATCTTTTAAAAACAAAAGAGAGCGATTTTAAGATTTTAGATCTTGGAGAAGAAACTTTAGATTTTTATGAAAAAATTTTAAAAGTTGGAGAGACGATTATCTGGAATGGTCCTTTAGGGTTGATTGAAGATGAAAGGTTTACTTTTTCTTCTTTAAAACTGGCTCAAATAATAAAAAGTTTGAAAAAATTTACCGTAATTGGAGGAGGGGAGACGCTTTCTCTTTTTCCTTCAAAAAAAGATGATCACATTTTTTATTCTACCGGAGGAGGAGCGATGCTTGAATTTTTGGCTTCAAAAAAATTGCCGGCTCTTAAAGTTTTAGGGCTATGAGGTTTTTTAGAAAAAAAGAAAAAAATTTTGAAATTGAGCTGGAAGAGGTACTTTTTTCTTCAAAAGAAGATTTTTTGGAAAAGAAAATTGAGCTTCCTTTAAAAGAGGAGGTTTTTTTAAATTTAAGAAATTTGATTTTGGTTTTAATGGCGATTTTTCTTCTGGTAGCTTTTAAGATTTCAGTGATTGATGCCAAGATTTATCAAAAAAAAGCTTTTTCAAATATTTCTCGGAGTTTTCCGGTTCTTGAAAAAAGAGCTAAGATTTTTGATCGCAATGGAGAAGTTTTGGCAGAAAATGAAGTTTCTTTTTCTTTATGGTTTTTGCCAGAAGAATTTAGTTTTCAAGAAAAAGATTTAAAGCTTTTGGAAAAATTTTTTAAAGATGAAAAGATTTTAAAAAAAATTAAAGAAAGCAAAGGAAAAAAAGAAAAGATTCTTTTAAAAGAAAATTTAAGTCTTGAAGAAGCGGCTAAAATGAGTACTCTTTCTTTTAAAGGCTTTTATCTTGAAAAAACTTTTAAAAGGAGTTATCCTTTTGGAAAAGCTTTTTCTCATGTGATTGGCTATTTAAGAAAACCTAATGAAGAAGAACTTGAAAAATATTTTCCTTCGGAGATGATTGGTGCTTCTGGAATTGAAGCTTTTTATCAGGAAAAACTTCGAGGAAAGCCGGGAAAAAAAATAATTGAAAGAAAAAAAGATGGCAGTTTCAAAGAAATTTTAATTAAAAAGCCAGAGAAAGGAGAAGATCTTTATTTAACCATTGACGCCTCACTTCAAAAAATTAGCTGGCAGGCTTTGAAAAAAGGACTTGAAGCTATTGGTTCAAAAAAAGGAGCTTTAATTATTATGAGGAGCAAAACTGGAGAGATTCTCTCGATGGTAAGCTTTCCTCCTTTTGATAATAATGTTTTTATTGAGGGAGATAAAGAGAAAATTGAAGAGATATTTGAAAATTCTAATCATCCTCTTTATAATAGAGCTATTAGCGGACAATACCCCCCAGCTTCAACTATTAAACCTTTTTTTGCTTTAGCCGCACTTGAAGAAGGAATAATAAAACCAGAAACTTTAATTGACGATCGCCCAGGATATCTTAAAATTGAAAATCCTTATTTTCCGGGAAAATATGCTTTGTTTCGGGATTGGAAAATTCATGGTTTAGTTGATTTGAAAAAAGCTTTGGCGGTTTCTTGTGATATTTATTTTTATCTTGTCGGAGGTGGTGGAAGAGGAATGAAAGGGCTTGGAGCAAGAAAAATGGTCAAGTATTTAAAAGAATTTAATTTTGGAAAAAAAACTGGAATTGATCTTTTAGAAGAAAAATCCGGGTATTTGCCAGAGATAGACAATAATTGGTATTTAGGAGACACTTACAATCTTTCAATTGGGCAAGGAAAAATTTTAGTGACTCCAATTCAGCTTTTGGTAGCTTTTAACAGTCTTTTTAATGGAGGAAAGATTATAAGACCACATCTTTTAAAAAACGATAAAGTTGAGATTTTAAAGGAGCTTCATTTTAAAAAAGAAAATCTTGAGGCAGTAAAAGAAGGTTTAAGAGATGTGGTTCGAAAACCTTATGGCACCGGACATTATCTTTCAACTCTTCCGTTAGAGATTGCCGGAAAGTCAGGAACAGCGGAGGTAGGGAAGGAGAAATATCTAGCTTGGTTTGTTGGAGTTTTTCCCTATAAAGATCCAGAAATTTCTTTTGTGGTTTTGGTAGAAGATGCGAAGTGGGGTCATTTAAATACTTTACCAATTATTTATGAAATTTTAAATCAATGGGCTATATCTCAAAAGAAAAATATGAAGAATTAAAAAAGGAACTTGAGCGACTTGAAAATGAAGAGATGAAGAAAATTTCGCTTCGTCTTAAAGCAGCTGAGGAAGAAGGCGATCTTTCTGAAAACGCTGCCTATGCTCAGGCAAGAGAAGATCAGCAGATGCTCTTGAAAAGAATTTCCGAGCTTAAAAAAATTTTAAAAGAAAGCAAAATTGTTGAGTCAGATTCAAAAAGAAAAACTTTTGAGGTTCAATTTGGTTCAAAAGTAAAAGTAAAAGTTGATGGTCAAATTAAGGAATTTAAGATTGTTGGACCTCAGGAAAGCAATCCTAAGGAAGGTTTGATTTCCAATGAATCACCTTTAGGAAAAGCTTTAATGGGCAAAAAAGCTAATGATGAAGTTGAACTTGAAACTCCAGCCGGAAAAAAGAAATATTTCATTTTAGAAGTAAGCTAAATAATGCCCAAAGCTGAGATCTTTTTTTGGGGCATTTTAGCTTTCTTTTTAGGAATTTTTTTAGCCTCTTTTAAGCTTGATTTTGTTTTAATTTTTCCTTTTTTTGGTTTTTTAGCCTCTCTTTTTTTATCTTTTAAAAAACCAAAAATCCCAGTTTATTTCCTGGGATTTTTTTCTTTACTGGTAATTTCTGGAGCTTTTTATTTTCATTTTTATAGCTTGAAAAGTTTTCTTGACTGTGGATTCCATCCTTTTTTGGGAAAGGAGATTAAATTTGTAGGAAAAATAATTGAAATTCCAGAAAAGAAAAATGGTTTTTATCAGATAAAAGTTTTTTCAGAAAATCCTTCAGGTAAAATTTTGCTAAAAATTCCAAATTTTTATGAGTTTTCTTATGGGGATGTTATTGAAATTGAAGGAAAGCTTAAAAAAGCGCCTTCTTTTTTTGAAAAAGAAAACATTTTTTATGAAATTGACTTTCCCAAAATTAAAATTCTTTCTCAAAATGAGGGTAATTTTTTAAAAAAGATTCTTTTTAAAATTTCTTCAAAAATTCAAGAAAATCTTTCTTCTCTTTTTTTAGGCGAGGAAGGAGAGTTTGCCAAAGGAATTATTTTGGGAAGAGGAGTTTCTTTTTCAAAACAATTTAAAGAAAAGCTAAATTTAGCTGGACTTTCCCATATTGTGGCTCTTTCTGGTTTTAATGTTTCAATAATTTCTCATTATCTTTTTCATTTTTTAATTTTCTTTTTTCCAAGGGTTATTTGTTTTTGGATCAGTTTATTTTTAATTTTTGGTTTTGTTTTAATGACTGGAGCTCTTCCAAGCTGTCTTCGAGCTGGAATTATGGCTGGAATTTATCTTTTTTCTTTAAAAAGCGGACGGCAATATCATCCCAAATATTCTTTGTTTTTGGCGGCTTTTTTAATGGTTCTTTTCAATCCCAAACTTCTTTGCTTTGATTTGGGTTTTGAGCTTTCTTTTTTGGCAACCTTAGGTTTGATTTATCTAACTCCTTCTTTAAAAAATTCTTATCTTTGCTTTAAAGCAAAAGTTAAAAAAGATTTTTTAAGAAAAATTTTGGAAAATGAAAATTTTAACTGGTTTTTAGAAAAATTTTTCTTTCCGACTTTGGCGGCTCAAATTATGGTTTTTCCTTTAATTTTGAAAACTTTTTCTCAATTTCCTTTAATTGGCTTTCTTTCCAATCTTTTTATCTTACCTTTAATTCCTTTTTCAATGCTTTTTTCTTTTCTTCTGGCGATCTTAAAATTTTTTTCTCAAAACTTAGCCATTTTCCTTTCTTTTTTAGCTTTTCCTTTTTTTAAATTTCAGCTGATTTTGATTGACTTTTTCTCAAAATTTCCTCCAATAAAATTTCCAAAGGGAATTTCTTTGATTTTGTTTGTCTTTTTTTATCTTTTGATTTTAAAAATCTTTTTCATTAAAAAATGAGGAAAATTTTTCTTTTCATTTTTGTTTTAATTTTAGCTAACCTTTTTTGTTGGAAAGAAATTCTTTTTTTCGGAAATAAAGAAGAGGTTTATTTTTTGGATTTAAAAGGCGGAGAAAGCATTCTTTTTTGTCTTCCTTCTCAAACTTTAATTTTAGTTGATAGCGGTTCAAGAAATGGAGCCATTTTAAAAAATCTTTCTCAAATTTTGCCTTTTTGGAAAAAAAGGATTGATGTTTTTATTTTAACCAAAACTGATTTAAATCATTTTGGCGGACTTTTAGATTTAATTTCAAGCTATCAAATTGGTGTTTTTATTTGGGATGGCTCTTTGCCAAAAAGTAAAATTTCAAGGGAAAATTTTTTAAAGCTTTTGAAAAAATTAAAAGAAAAAAACACCAAAATTTTAATCGCTAAAAAGAAAGATAAAATTTTTTATAAAGATTTTTCAATCGAATTTCTTTCCTTCCCAAATCTTAGATTTGAAGGACCTCAAAGAAGCTTTGTTTTTCTTTCTTCTTTTAAAAAAGATTTGAAAGAAGAAAACTTAAAAGCAGAAATTTTAAAATTTTCAGGAAATTTTGAAAGAAACCTTTTTCTTTTGAAAAAGGTTTCTCCAAAGCTGGTAATTTTAAAAGAAAAGCCCAATGAGAGAATTTTAGATCTTTTTGATTTTTATGGCGCAAAAGTTTTGTTGCTTGAGAAAGAAAAAAAGATTAAAATTCCTTTAAAATGAAGCTTGAAGTTTTTAAAAATAAAAAAATTGGTATCGTTGGATTTGGCATTGAAGGAAAAGCAATGGCAAAGTTTTTAGAAAAATTTAGCCCAAATATTACCATTTTAGATCAAGATGAGAAAAAGAAAGTACCCAAAAAATATGGCAAAATCTTGGGAAAAAATTATCTTCAAAATTTAAATCAATTTGAAATTTTAATTTTATCGCCTTCAGTTTATCCTTTTAAAAAAGAATTTAAAAACTTTAAAGGGAAAATTTTTACTCAAACTCAAATTTTTTTTGAAAGTTTTAAGGGAAAAATCATTGGAATTTCTGGTACCAAAGGAAAAGGAACTTTAGCGACTTTAATTTTTAAAGCTTTAAAAAAAGAAGGAAAAAGAGCTGCTTTAGCTGGAAATATTGGTTTTCCTTTGATTAATCTTTTGGAAAAAAACTATCAAATTGCGGTGGTTGAGCTCTCAAGCTTTCAGCTAATGACTTTAAAAAAATCACCTAAAATAGCAGTTCTTTTAGATATTTTTCCTGATCATCTTAACTGGCATAAAAATTTTAAAGAATATCTTGAGGCAAAATTAAATTTAATTAGATTTCAAAACAAAAATGATTTTGCTATTATTGATAAAAATCTTTTAAAAAAGGTAAAAAACATTGAAAAAATTGGCAAGGGAAGAAAAATTTTCTTTGATCTTGATCCTTCTTTGAAAGAAAAATTTAAAATTAAACTTGCCGGCGAGCATAACTTAAAAATTATTTCGGCTTTTTTGGCTTTAGGGAAAGTTTTGAAAATAAAAAAAGAAAATTTGAAAAAAACCATTGAAAGTTTTAGACCTCTTCCTTTCCATCTTCAAAGTTTAGGAAAGATTGGAAAAGTGGAAATTATCAATGATTCTGCTTCTACTAATCCTTATGCTACCATTGCCGCAATTAGAAGTTTTTCTCAGCCCAAAATTTTGATTTTGGGAGGAAAAGAGAAAAAAATTGATTTAAAGCCTTTAAAAAAAGAAATTTTGGAAAATAAAACTATTAAAGCCGTAATTTGCTTTGGAGAAGTTTCAAAAAAGCTCTATCAAATTTTAGCGAAAAAGAAAGAAAAATATCTTGCTTCAAATTTAGAAGAAGCAATTTTGCTTGCCAAAAAATTAGCTCAAGAAAATGAAATCATTTTATTTTCTCCAGGTTTTGCTTCTTTGGATCTTTTTAAAAATACCAAAGAAAGAGGAAAGGTTTTTGAAAAATTAGTTCAAAAATTATGGAAGAAAGACCAAAGATCTTAGTAATTTTAGGACCAACGGCTTCGGGAAAATCAGATCTAGCAGTAAAATTAGCTCAAAAATTTAATGGTGAAGTAATTTCAGCTGATTCTCGTCAAGTTTATAAAGGGATGGATCTTGGATCAGGAAAAATTACCAAAAAAGAAATGAAAGGCATCAAACATTATCTTTTAGATGTTGCTTCTCCTAAAAGGCAATTTTCGGTATCTCAGTTTCAAAAAAAAGCTAAAGAAGCGATTGAAAAAATTTTAAAAAAAGGGAAACTGCCAATTATCTGTGGTGGAAGCTGGTTTTGGATTAAGGTTTTAATTGAAGATTGGCAGCTTCCAGAAGTAAAACCAGATTTTAAGTTAAGAAAAAAACTGCAAAAAAAATCAGAGAAAGAACTTTTTTCTCTTTTAAAAAAGATTGCCCCTCAAAGAGCTAAAGAGATTGATAAAGAAAATAAAGTGAGATTGATTCGGAGCCTTGAGATTGCCTTAAATCTTTTAGAGTTTCCAAAAATAAAAAAGAGAAAAAGTTTTGAAGTTTTAAAAATTGGCATTGATCTTCCTTTTGAAAAGTTAAAAAAGAAGATTTTAATTCGGCTTAAAAAAAGATTTAAAAAAGGAATGGTAAAAGAAGTTAAAAGGTTAAAAGAATCTGGGCTTTCCTGGAAAAAAATTGAAAGTTTTGGCTTGGAGTATCGCTGGATTGCGCTTTATCTTCAAAAAAAGATTGATCTTAAAGAAATGGAAGAGAAGCTTTTCAAAGACATTTTAAGATTTGCCCGAAAGCAAATTAATCTTTTTAAAAAAGATAAAGAAGTAGTTTGGGTGAAAAACTGGCAGGAGGCTGAAAAAGTGGTTAAAAAATGGCTTTCAGGAAAAATTTGAAAAAAATAAAAAAATTGGTATACTTGTTTTTTTGAAAAAATGGGTTTTGGAAAAAGGCTTAAAGAGAAAAGAGAGAGAAGGGAAAGGAGAATTAGAAGAGTAAGAGCTAAAATTTTTGGCACCAAAGAGAGACCTCGGCTCTGTGTTTTTCGTTCTCATAAAAACATTTGGGCTCAGATAATTAATGATGAAGAAGGTCATACTTTGGTTTCGGCTTCTTCTAAAGAAATAAAATCAGATAAAAAATTAACGAAAACTGAAATGGCGTTTGAAGTGGGAAAATTAATTGGCAAAAAAGCTCTTGAAGCTGGCATTGAAAAAGTAGTTTTTGATCGAAGAGGCTATCAATATCATGGTCGGGTAAAAGCTTTAGCTGAAGGAGCCCGAGAGGCTGGTTTAAAATTTTAACCTATGAGCGAGAATCAAATTAAAAATCAAGAAGAGGAAGTTTTTGAAGATCGTCTTCTTGATTTAAGAAGAGTAACTCGAATGACCGCTGGGGGAAGGCGGTTTAATTTTGAGGCAGTGGTCGTGGTGGGAAACAAAGCCGGAAAAGTTGGAGTTGGACTTGGCAAAGCTAATGATGTTGCTAAAGCAATTGAAAAAGCCAGGAACAATGCTAAAAAAAATTTAATTGAAATTCCTTTAAAAGAAGAGCGAACCATTCCTTATGAAGTTGAAGCAAAATTTTCAGCCGCAAAAGTAAGAATTAAACCAGCTAAAAAAGGTCATGGCCTCATTGCCGGAGGTCCGGTAAGGGTAATTTGTCAGCTTGCCGGAATTAAAGATGTTTCGGCAAAAATTCTTTCCCATACTAAAAATCCTTTAACCAATGCTTTAGCGGCAATTGAGGCTTTGAAAAAAATTAGAAAAATTTAAATGGCGATTCTTCATATTATCATTACCATCATTTTAGTGGTTTTAATTCTTCTCCAAGAACAAGGTGCCGGACTTTCTTCTTCAATTGGAGGTGAGTTTTATGCTACCCGGCGAGGACTGGAAAAGAAAGTTTTTTATTTAACAATTGTTTTTGCTTTTCTTTTTATCTTGGTAGGGGTTTTAAGAGTGATTTTGAAAAAATAAAATAATGGAAAAAGTTAAAGCTTTTTTAAAATCTTTTTCAGAAAAAGAAAAAATTGTTTTAAAAAGCGCTTCATTTTTTCTGGCTTTAGGGATTCTCATTTTTCTTCTTTCTTATTATTTTTCTCATACTTCGGTAAAGCCTGCCATTGGAGGAAGTTTTTCTGAAGGAGTTGTTGGAAAAATTTCTTCTTTAAATCCGGTTTTAGTCGGACCAGAAGATCCAGCTTGGAATATAATTGAACTGGTTTATAGTGGAATTTTAAAACCAAAAAAATCTGGAGGATTTGAATGTGATCTTTGTGAAAAAATAGAAAAATCAGAAGATTTAAGAAAATGGCGAATTTATTTAAAAAAAGATGTTTTTTGGCAAGATGGCGAGCCGCTTGATAGTGAAGATGTTTTGTTTACTTTAGAAAAAATTTTAGATGAAAAAGTAAAATCTCCTTTTTATTGGAATTGGGAAGGGGTAATGGTGAAATGTTTAGATTCTTATACGATTGAATTTTATTTAAAAGAACCTTATCCTTTTTTTGAAGAGACACTTTCACTTCTTAAAGTCATCCCCAAACATATTTGGTCAAAAATTAAACCAGAAAATTATTATCTTTCAGAATATAATTTACTTCCAATTGGAAGTGGTCCCTATGTGGTAGAGAGTTATCAAAAAACTAAAGAAGGTGAAATCGTCGGTTTCACTTTAAAACGTAATCCAAATTATTTTGGCAAAAAGGCTTATCTTGAAAAAATTGAATTTAAGCTTTATCCTGATTTTGAGAAGGCAATTAAAGCTTTAAAAGAAGGCAAAATTGAAAGTTTAGGTGATCTTTCTCCTTTTGATTTTAAAAAAAAGTTTTATCAGAAAAGAAAAATTGAAATTAAAGTGCCAAGATTTTTTTTAGTTTTTTTAAATTCAGAAGTTAATCCGATTTTTAAAGAAAAGGAAGTAAGAAAGGCACTTTTTTTGGCTACTAATAAGAAAGAAATTGTTAAAATTTTGTCTTTGAAAGAAGAAAATTTTTGCAATCTGCCTTTTTTTGAAGGAATGGAGGGTTATTCTGAAGAATTTCAAAAAGATTTTTTTGATTTAGAAAAGGCAAAAAATCTTTTAAAAGAAGCTGGCTTTGAAGATAAAGATCAAGATGGAATTTTAGAAAAAGAAATTGAAGAAGAAAAAGAAAAAAAGATTTTAAAACTTGAATTTGAATTAATTTTGCCCCAATCCGAGATGCTTTTTGAAGTTGCCAATCTTTTGAAAAATAATTGGGAAAAAGCAGGCTTTAAAGTTCATTTAAAACCTTTAGAAAATGAAGCTTTATCAGAAGAAATTTTTGAAAGAAATTTTGAGGCGCTTTTGTTTGGTCAGATGTTGACTTTAAGACCGGATCTTTTTTCTTTTTGGCATTCTTCCCAAATTTTTGATCCTGGTCAAAATATTTCTTTGTTTGAAGATGAAGAAATTGATGAAGCTTTAGAGAAAATTAGAAATTCAATTAGTCAAAAAGAAAGAGAAAAATGGTATTTTGAGTTTCAAAAAAGATTTTTGGAAAAGGTTCCAGCAATTTATCTTTTTTACTATCCTTATTTTTGGATTGTGCCGGAAAAAATCAAAGGAATTGAAATAAAAACTTTAAATTTTCCTTTTGAAAGATTTGCTTTTGTGAATGAGTGGTATGAAAAAACCATTCGAGAAAAAAGAAAATAAGGAAAGCTGGCTTGAAGTTTTAGGTTTTTCTTTAAAGCCTTTTTTAAAAGGAAAGATTTTTAAAAAAGTAAAAAAACCAAAAAAGGTCATTTTTTGCGGTATGGGCGGCTCTGGGCTTGGAGCAAAGATTTTTCTTTCTTTGAAGGATTACTTTAAAATCAAAGAGGAAATGAAAATTATTCAAGATTTTGATAATAAAAAAATTGAACCTTCTTCGCTTATAATCTCAATTTCTTATTCTGGAAATACCAAAGAAACAATTTCTTTTACCAAAAAAGCTTGTTTGAAAAAAGCTAATCTTTTTATTGTCAGCTCTGATGGAGGGCTTCTTGATTTGGCTCAAAAGAAAAAGATTAATTATTTCCTTTTACCTGAAGGCTATCTTCCTCGAAACACTGTCTTTTTTCAATTTTTTGTTTTAGGAGAAATTTTGGAGAAAGTCAAAGTAATTGAATTTTGGAAAAAAATTCCCAAATTTAAATTAAAAGTTGATTTTTCTTTGGCTCAAAATTTGGCTCAAAGGATTGGTGAAAAAATGGTTCTTATCTTCAGCTCTCAAAAAAATCAGTTTTTAGGATATGATTTGAAAATAAGACTTGAAGAAGATGCTTTAACTCCTTCTTTTCAGGCAATTTTGCCAGAAGCAACTCATAACACTCTTGCCGCTTTAAAAGATTTTTCTTCAAAAATTTTTCCAATTTTTCTTATTTCAAAAGACGATTTAAAACAAAACCAAAAAGTAGCAAAGCTTACCATCCAAGCTTTAAAAAATTTTGGTTATGATTTAGAAGAAATTTTTCTTGAAGAGAAAAATCCAATTAAAAGAATTTTTTCTCAAATTGCTTTTAACGTCACTCTTTCTTTAAGCTTAAAAGAAATTAAAAAAATTGATCCCCAATTTCAAAAAAAATTTTTAAAAGAATTTAAAAAGAAAGTTTAAAAACTAAAAAAGGAGGTGGGAAAATGAAGAAAAAAATGGTTTGGGGAGCAAGTCTGCTGGTAACACTTGTTTTTTATCTTTTTCTCCTTTTTTTAGAAGCTAAGGCAAGAAAGACTACTTTTTTGCTTCTTTTAAAATCAAGACCTTTTTCTCTTAGCTTGGCTGGGATTTTCTTTGTTGGAATAATTGTTCCTTCCTTTAAGCCGATTATGGAAAGTTTAATTGAATGGATATTTGAGCACTTTAAAAACAGAAAGGAGGTGAGAGGATGAAATTGATAATTTTGCTAGTTTTGATTTATTTTGCTTCAGACAATTTATTTGCTATCAATTTTAAGATGAGCGGTTTTAAAGAGTATTTAATTAAAAAAGGGGATACTCTTTCTAAAATTGTACCTCCTTCTCAATGGGAGATTGTGATGAAAGTTAATCGGATTGATGAAAAACATCTTATTCCCGGAAAAAAGATTTTAATTCCAGTAAATGAAAAAGCAAAAGAATTTTGTCCGGTGCCAAAGAAAATAAAAAATGATTGTGAAAGAGTTATTGTTTTCTTTTTAGATATTCAATATTTTGGCGCCTATGAGAAAGGGAAACTAGTTCTTTGGGGACCGATTTCATCTGGAAAGAGAGACTGGACCCCTCAAGGAAAGTTTTATGTAAAATGGAAAAGTAAAAATTATTTTTCAAGAAAATATAAAAGAGAGATGCCTTATGCGGTAAATTTTTTCAAAGGATATTTCTTTCATCAGCAAGCTTTGCCAGGGTATCCGGCTTCTCATGGATGTATTAGATTGCTTCATCAAGATGCTAAAAAGATTTTTCATTGGATCAAAAAAGGCGATCCAGTGATAATTACCACTTTAAAAAATTTCAACCATTAAAGGGCCTTTTGGCCCTTATTTTTATTTAAAAAGCTTGAAAATTAAAGGAAATTTTGATAATTTTTAATTGAACAAACAAAGAGCCCAGGTGGCGGAATTGGCAGACGCGATGGCTTCAGGAGCCATTGGGAGAAATCCCGTCCGGGTTCAAATCCCGGCCTGGGCATTAAAATTCTTAATTAATGAAAAAAAAGAAAGAAGAAAAGGTTTTTCCTTCTGAATTTCGGCAAAATCCGGTATCTTTGGACTGGGTCATTATTGCCACTGGTCGAGCAAAGCGTCCTTCTCAGTTTAAAAAAGAAAAAAAGAAAGAAAAAATTCCTTCCCCAAAAACCTGTCCTTTTTGCCAAAAAAAGGTTTTAGAAGCTCAAAAACCAGTTTTTATTTATCTTTCCAAGAAAAAAATTAAAGGAAGCTGGGAAAAACCTTTAGAAAAAATTTCTGATGACTGGCAAGTGATTTCCATTCCTAACAAATATCCAGCTTTAGTTCCTTGGGGAAAACTAATTGAAGAAAAAAAAGGAATTTATCAAAAAATTGAAGGGGTTGGTTTTCATGAAGTTGTTATTTTTAGAGATCATTACAAGCAGATTGCTGATTTAGATGAAGATCAAATTTTTCGAATTATTGACAGTTACAAAGAAAGATTTCTTGATTTAAAAAGATATCCTTTTGTCAAATATGTTGCCATTTTTACCAATTGGGGCAAAGAAGCTGGCGCCAGCATTTATCATCCTCACTCTCAAATCATTGGAATGCCAATTATCGATCCAGATTTGAATCGCTCCTTAAAAGGTTCAGCTCGGTTTTATCGAAAATATAAAAAATGCGTTCATTGCCAGATGTTAAAAGATTCTTTAAAAGAAAAAGAAAGAATTATTTTTGAGAATAAAAATTTTGTGGTCTTAGTTCCTTTTGCTTCAACGGTTGCTTTTGAGACAAGAATTTACCCTAAAAAACATCAAAGCTATTTTGAAGAAATTTCTTCAAGTGAAATTAAAGATTTATCAGAAGCCTTGAAAGTTGCTCTTCTGGCTCTCAAAAAAGGTCTTCAAAATCCTCCTTATAATTTTTTCATTCATAGTGCTCCTTGTGATGGAAAGAAAAGAGATCATTATCATTGGCATTTAGAAATTTATCCTAAAACTTCAATTTGGGCTGGCTTTGAACTTTGCACTGGAATTCAAATTTCAACTATCAGACCTGAAGATGCAGCCAAGTATTTAAGAAAAGTTTTAAAGCTTTAATGGAAATTAGAAATTTTTGTATCATCTCTCATATTGACCATGGAAAATCAACTTTAGCGGATCGGTTTTTGGAGTTAACTGGCACCGTGCCTCGAGAAAAAATGAGGGAGCAGTTTTTGGATTTGATGAAACTTGAAAGAGAAAAAGGAATTACGATCAAACTTCAGCCAGTAAGAATGGAATTTGATTTTTCAGCTCGACGCTTCATTTTCAATTTAGTTGATACTCCAGGTCATGTTGATTTTTCTTATGAAGTTTCCCGAGCCATGAAAGCGGTTGAAGGAGCGATTCTTTTGGTTGATGTTAAAAAAGGGATTCAGGCTCAAACTTTATCCAATTTTTTAATTGCTAAAAAAGAAGGTTTAAAGATTATTCCGGCGCTAAATAAAATTGATCTTGAAGTTTCTGATCTTGAAGAAAAAAGAAAAGCACTGGCAAATTTAGTTGGAGTTTTACCAGAAAAAGTTTCTTTAATTTCTGCCAAAACTGGCTTTGGGGTGGATGAGCTTTTAAAAAGAGTCATTGAAGAAATTCCTGCGCCTAAAAAAGAAATTGAAAAACCTTTTTCGGCTTTAATTTTTGATAGCGAATATGATCCTCACTTGGGAATAATTATTCATGTAAGAGTTTTTCAAGGAGAAGTTAAAGAAAAAGATATTTGCTTTCTTTATCATCAAAAAGAAAAATTTGAAGCAAAAAAATTGGGATATTTTTTGCCTCAAAAAGTGGAAAAAGAGAGTCTTAAAGCCGGAGAGATTGGTTGGATTGCCACTGGAATTAAAGAACCAGATAAAGTTTTAATTGGTGATACCGTTTTAAATTTTTCTGATTTTCAAAACAAAAAAGAGATTTTTGTTTTGCCTGGTTTTAAAAAACCAACGCCGGTGGTTTTTGCTTCTCTTTATCCTAAAAATCCTGATGATTATGAAAATTTAGTTTCGGCTTTTAAAAAACTTCATTTAAACGATAGCTCTTTAAGCTGGCAAGAAATTAGTACTTCCCTTGGAAGAGGACTTTTGGTTGGCTTTTTAGGACTTTTACATTTAGAAATCACCTGTGCTCGCTTAAAAGAAGAATATCAGCTGGAGACCGTGGTTACTTTACCGACGGTGCGCTATCAGATTGAACTTAAAAATGGGAAAATTATTGAAATTTCTGATATTTCAAAAATGCCTCCTTTAGGAGAAATTAAAAAAATTTTAGAGCCTTTTGTGAAACTAGAAGTTTTTCTTCCCTCAAAGTTTTTAAATGAAATTTTTTCTTTACAAGAAAAATATCGACTTACCTATCTTAACACCCAAAGCCTTGGCTCAGATAACATTTTAATTGAATTTGAAGCGCCACTTTCAGAAATCATTGTTGATTTTGATGATGTTTTAAAATCAAAAACCAAAGGATTTGGAAGTTTTTCTTACCAGCTTCTCGGCTACAAAGAATCAGATTTGAAAAAACTTGAAGTTTATGTCGCCGGAGAG
>Ga0190303_1000249_pt1 | contig 22130 bp, 21 predicted proteins | sample 48700701_MG_FD_161672 | JGI IMG/M metagenome (GOLD analysis project Ga0190303, IMG submission 161672) | Hydrothermal vent sediment bacterial communities from Southern Trench, Guaymas Basin, Mexico - 4870-07-0-1_MG | ecosystem: Environmental > Aquatic > Marine > Hydrothermal vents > Sediment ... | reverse complement strand
GATTTCCAGAACCTCGGTATCTGTGTAGTCCCGAATGATTGCAGGAACTTCATGCAATTGCGCCATCTGCGCTGCCCGCCAACGCCGTTCGCCCGCTACAATCTCGTAAGATGTTGATTTACCTGATAATTTTCTAATTATCAGAGGTTGAATAACCCCTTTTTCACGGATCGATGCAGCCAGATCCTCCAAATCCTGTTCTGGAAAATCACGCCGGGGCTGGTCGGGATTTGGTGCAATTTTTTCAATTGGAATTGATTGCTCACCGTGGTTTTGATCGGCCAGCCCCTGCTGAGACGTATTATCAATTGCCACATCTGACATCAACGCAGACAACCCTCGCCCCAAACCACGCCGCTCGTGTTTTTTATTGGCCATATCAACGTTCCTTTGGGTTACTGTTCATGGAGTTATTAGCCGCCAATTCTTTTGCCAACTGACGATATGCCCGTGCACCCTTTGACGTTGGATCATACTCGATCACCGGCATAGCGAAAGACGGCGCCTCGCTTACCCGGACATTTCGTGGGATAATCGTTTTGAAGACCAAATCACCCAGATTATCGCGTGCGTCTGCCTCGACTTGTTGGGATAGTCTATTACGACTGTCATACATTGTTAACACAACCCCCTCGATCCGAAGGTTGGCGTTTGCAGTTTGGCGAACCTCGCGGATTGTCAACATAAGCTGTGACAAGCCCTCTAGTGCGAAAAATTCGCTTTGAAGAGGGACAAGGATGGAATTTGCCGAAACCATTGCGTTTACAGTCAGCAAGTTTAGCGACGGCGGGCAATCTATTAGAATAATATCAAGATTATACCGGTCGATGGCGGGCTGTCGTAGGGCATCATACAATAGAAAGCTGCGTTTTTCGTTTGAAATCAATTCGATATCTGCCGAGCTGAGGCCCGTGGTAGCAGGGACGATCAGCAGTCCTTTTACATCAGACTCCTGCACAATGTCCTCTAGCGGTACATCGCCCAACAACAGATCATAGGTGTTATATTCCCGCTGAGAAACCTCAACGCCCAATCCGGTTGATGCATTACCCTGTGGATCAAGATCAATAAGAAGCACATTAAATCCGTCGGCTGCTAACGCCGCGCCCAGATTGATCGTTGTTGTTGTTTTCCCAACACCGCCTTTTTGGTTCGCAACTGCAATAATTCGTGGCCCTGTTGGCCGGGTCGGGTCAGACACGCGAGATGCCTCCAATTTTTAGAATTGCGCCGTTCGGGTTTGTTTTGCTTGTAAATTCTTCTACATCAAAGTTCCAGAGGGCAAAAGCATCGTCTATTTCTTTTTTGTATTTTTCGCCTTTTGGGAAAATTGCTATACCGTCGGGCTTAAGATGATGGCTTGCGTATTCCAACAGCTTATCAAGCGAGGAAAGTGCGCGGGCTGTCAAAATGTCTGCTTCAAGCGGTGGCGTTTTCTCAATTCTTTCAGCGATTACCGCCGCATTTAGTCCAACCTCGCGAATAACAGTTTGTAAGAATGCAGCCTTGCGCACATCGCTCTCGACCAGTTTAAATCGGTCATTTGGACTGTATTCTTTTGCAAATACAGCCAATACCAAGGCAGGAAAACCGCCTCCACTGCCCAAATCAACCCAATGGCAAACACTTTCAGGGTGAAACTGGAAAATCTGCGCAGAATCATGGAAATGGCGCTGCCAAAGCGTTTTAATTGTTGTTTTAGAAACAAGGTTGATCGCTGGATTCCACTTTTCCAACAGGGCAGCATATTGACCCAACCTACCTAATGTTTCACGTGAAACATTGAACGCCGTTTTGAATTCCTCACGATAATCGTCGCCCATCAGGCACGTTTCTTTCTATATGCTTGTTTTATCTTAGCCAAAACCAACGTTAACGCGGCTGGTGTCATTCCATCTATGCGCCCAGCTTGACCAAGTGTTGCAGGTTGAATAGTTTGCAATTTTAATTGTAGCTCGTTTGAAAGACCAACAATCACCCTATAATCAAAGCCATCCGGGATTTTATGCGCCTCATCACGCTTCATTGCAGCAACATCTTTGCGTTGGCGATCCACATAATTGGCATATAGCGCATCACGCTCGATTTGCTGTTGGGTTTCCGGGGACACACCAGACAATTCGGGGCGCATAGCAATAAGGCTATTAAAATCAACGCCCTGGAACGAAAGTATGGCAAATCCATCCCTACGCTTGCCGTCCTGATTTATTTTAATCCCTTGAGCAGCAACCTCCTTTGGTGTCAGCGTCATACTACGCAGATCTGATAGTGTGCTTTTGATGGCTTTCATCTTGTTTTCAAAGATAATTTTTCGCTCTTCTCCAACACATCCGGTTTCAATACCAAGCGGCGTTAGCCGCTGATCCGCGTTATCAGCCCGTAAAGATAAGCGGAATTCAGCGCGGGACGTGAACATACGGTATGGCTCGGTCACACCGCGCGTTACCAGATCGTCAATCATCACACCGATATAGGATTCAGAACGGCTAAAGGTGATTGGCTCTCCCCCCGTTGCATGATGGGCAGCGTTCAGGCCAGCAACAAGCCCCTGCGCAGCCGCCTCCTCATAACCGGTCGTGCCGTTGATTTGGCCTGCAAAATATAGGCCAGACACATTTTTAACTTCCAGAGTCGCAGTTAGGGCGCGCGGATCGACATAATCATATTCAATCGCATAGCCAGGTTGCAGGATTTTAGTGTTTTCAAGACCGACGATGGAACGAACGTAATCTTCTTGCACAGATTCAGGCAGCGACGTTGAAATACCATTGGGATAAATCGTGTGGTCATCCAGCCCCTCGGGCTCCAGAAATATCTGGTGCGAGGTTTTATCGGCAAACCGAACGATTTTATCCTCGATCGAAGGGCAATACCGCGGGCCGACCCCGTCAATGTGCCCACCATACATCGAAGAGCGTTCAAGGTTTTCACGAATTATATCATGTGTGGCCTTGTTTGTATGGGTGATCCCGCAGGAAACCTGCCGCACATACGGGGTTTTCGACAGGAATGAAAACATAACCGGATCATCATCGCCGGGCTGGGATTCAAGGATATCCCAGTTGATCGTTCGCCCATCCAGCCGCGGCGGAGTGCCCGTTTTCAGGCGCTTAAGCGCCAGACCAAAGCTATCAAGCCGCTCTGCCAGCTTGATTGAAGGCTGATCGCCCATACGACCACCAGGTTTGGACACGTCGCCAATATGAATTACGCCGCGCAGGAATGTTCCCGTGGTCAGAATAACTGATGGGGTAATAATATCAGTGCCATCTGCGAGGGAAACGCCTGAAATTATGTTGTTCTTCATCAGAAGGTCAGTAACTTCGCCTTCAATAACCTGTAGGTTTTCGCAAGATGAAATTTCGCCCTGCATTGCTTGGCGATAGATTTTACGGTCCGCTTGGGCGCGCGGCCCTTGAACAGCCGGGCCTTTGCGGCGGTTCAGCAAACGAAACTGGATACCGGCCTTATCCGCCACGCGGCCCATTACCCCGTCCAACGCATCAATCTCGCGTACAAGGTGGCCTTTGCCTAGCCCACCAATCGCAGGGTTACACGACATGACACCAATACCGGATTTTGACAGGGTAATCAGCGCAGTACGCACACCAATGCGGGCCGCAGCATGGGCTGCTTCGGCACCTGCGTGGCCACCTCCAACGACGATTACGTCAAAATCCTGATGTTTCACGTGAAACAATCCTTATTTTCCAAGGCAAAAACTAGCGAATATTTCATCCAGTATCTGCTCTACATCGACACGGCCAACCAAACTATCAAGGGCGCGGATTGCTGTGTGCAGTTCTTCAGCCGCCAGTTCTGAACGCTCTATACCATAGCTTAGCTCGGATTTTGCGGTTTCCAAAGCGCTTAGCGCCCGCAAAATAGCTATTCTATGCCGCTCGCGGATCGCAGTGCCTGCCCCCATCGCCCTGTTTTCCAGCACCGCAGATATGCGCGTGGTTAGTTTTTCAAGACCTTTTCCCGTTAATCCAGAGACCGAAAAAGCGTCCCCATCATAGGTATCAGCCTTGCTGCGCACAACTATATCGTCTTTTTCAGGCTGCAGAAGTAGGTCAAGCGGCTCTTTATCATATAGAAATACCCGTAGATCAGCCTGCTTCGCACGCATCAGCGCCCGTTCAATACCGATTCCCTCAACCGTATCGTCGGTTTCGCGCAGGCCCGCTGTATCCAATATAGTCACGGGCAGGCCGTTCAGGTCCATCCGCACCTCGATCACATCGCGGGTGGTTCCAGCAATTTCCGAGGTGATCGCAGCGTCGCGGCCAGCCAACCGGTTCAGCAATGACGACTTGCCCACGTTTGGCGGCCCAACGATCGCCACCTCGAAACCGTCGCGGATCCGTTCGGATATTCGCACCCCGTGTGCCTCTTTGGTAAGTGCAACCATGACATTATCTAGCAATGTGGTAACTTCTGGTGTGACATCAACCGGAACATCTTCGTCAGCAAAGTCTATCGTCGCTTCCAGCAATGCAGCAGCGCGGATCAGATCAGCGCGCCAGCTTTCGGCCTTGTCGCCCAGCGCGCCTGAAAACACGCGTAATGCCTGTTTGCGTTGTGCCTCGGTTTCTGCCTCGAGCAAATCACTTAGACCTTCGATCTGGGCCAGATCAAGACAGCCATTTTCAAGCGCGCGTCGGGTAAATTCACCCGGGTCGGCAAGGCGCAGGCCATCAATATCAGCAAGGGTTTTCAGCACTGCTTTTACAGTTGCAGGACCACCGTGCAGGTGAAGTTCTGCTACATCCTCGCCGGTAAAACTGTGGCCCTGACCAAAGGTCAAAACCAGCGCTTGATCCAGCAACACACCATTGATATCCCGCAACCCTCGCAACCCCGTAGTGCGGTGCTCAGGTAGCGATCCAGCAAGCATTTTGGCCGCCGACAAAGCCTGCGGCCCCGACAAGCGGATGACAGCCACGCCTGATTTTCCAAGCGCTGTCGCTAAGGCGAATATCGTGCTCATTTTTCATCTAACCAACTGTTTATAAACAATAAGTTACGTATTCATTGAATCGAAGAACTCAGCATTTGATTTGGTCTGCTTCAATTTCGACATCAAGAATTCGATGGCATCTGTGGTACCCATCGGGTTCAGGATGCGGCGCAGAACATAGGTCTTCTGCAGGTCGATTTTGTTAACCAGCAGCTCCTCTTTCCGGGTGCCGGATTTCAGGATGTCCATCGCCGGGTAGACACGTTTATCAGCCACTTTGCGATCCAGAACAATTTCCGAGTTACCCGTGCCTTTGAACTCTTCAAAGATCACTTCGTCCATACGGCTACCGGTATCAATCAGCGCGGTCGAAATGATGGTGAGCGAGCCACCTTCCTCGATATTGCGTGCAGCGCCGAAAAAGCGTTTCGGGCGCTGTAGCGCGTTTGCATCAACACCGCCGGTCAGGACCTTGCCTGACGATGGCACAACCGTGTTAAAGGCGCGACCCAAACGGGTAATGGAATCCAGCAGGATAACCACATCGCGTTTATGTTCGACCAGACGTTTGGCCTTTTCGATCACCATTTCAGCAACGGCAACGTGACGGGTGGCAGGTTCGTCAAAAGTTGACGACACCACCTCACCCTTAACGCTGCGCTGCATGTCGGTCACTTCTTCTGGCCGCTCGTCAATCAGAAGAACGATCAAATAGCATTCAGGATGATTGGTGGCGATGGACGTGGCAATGTTTTGCAGCAACACCGTTTTACCAGTGCGGGGCGGCGCGACAATCAGACAACGCTGACCCTTACCAATTGGCGCAACCAGATCAATGATCCGTGCTGATTTATCCTTGACCGTCGGATCAGCCAGCTCCAGATTGAACCGCTCGTCCGGATAAAGCGGTGTCAGGTTATCAAAGTTGATCTTGTGCTTATTTTTTTCCGGATCCTGAAAATTGATCTGGGTGATCTTTGTCATTGCGAAATAGCGTTCACTATCGTCAGGCGCACGGATCACGCCCTCGATTGTGTCGCCAGTGCGCAAGGAAAGTTGGCGGATCATATCGGGTGAAACATAAATATCATCTGGGCCAGAAAGGTAGTTTGCCTCGGTTGAACGCAAGAACCCAAAGCCATCCTGCAATACCTCAAGCACACCATCGCCAGAAATTTCCCACCCGTCTTCGGCCCGTTCCTTAAGAACGGAAAACATGATTTCGCCTTTACGCATGGTTGATGCGTTTTCGATTTCCAGCTCTTCGGCGTAAACCAGCAGGTCTTTGGGTGTCTTTGCTTTCAGGTCAGCAAGAGCAAGCGTTTCTTGGGTCATGGGAATAGGTCCTAGGCACACGCCATCTGGCGTGCGATCATTTTTACGATGTGAAAAACCACCCACCGGACGGCGGGGTTACGGGCTAAATAGGGGCGCAAGTGCTGGGAGTCAACAATTCCTAGAATTTAAGCACAACAGAAAAGACGATAACGAACATCAGGATCGTCGGCACTTCATTCATCATCCGGAATTGTTTACCGGATCTGGTGTTCTGCCCCGCTGCCAGTTCCAGCCGACGTGCAGCAAGCCAGAAATGAAACCATGTCATGATGACAACCGATATTGCTTTGGTCCACGGCCAGACAAAGGACCAGTCAACAACGCCAGGAATAGCCACGAGCAAAAGACCAAATATCCAAGTCGAATACATTGAGGGACGCATGATCATATGAAGAAGTTTACGTTCCATGGTTTGAAACAGCTTATCTGTCTCTGACCCAGATTGAACCGATTCAGTATGGTAGACAAACAAACGCGGTAGATAAAAAATACCTGCCATCCATGTAATCACTGAAATAATATGAAGCGTTTTGATCCAGAGATAATAGTCGGACAACAGATCGGTTATCATATCCCACATAGTTTTTCCTCACACTTCTCTGTGTCTTACTAATAATAATTATATAGAAAAGAAAAGATGATGATTATGTAGTGTTGTCAATTTCTGTGGATTATTTATTTATCCACCACATTATCCTGACTGGGGAATTTGTAGATAACCAAGTGGATAAGTCACCTGAGCAATCAAAAACCGATGAAACAGAATATTTCTACGGTCTTAGGTTTTGTGGGTAAGTTCAGTTCACAAACGTTACGCACAGCGCAACATTATCCTTTTCCACTGTGGGGAACTATGGTGAACTACTTAACAACTGGGCCAGTTATCAACATCGTTGTAGTAATGCGGTGTTATCCGAGGATTCGCCCACCAACAATCCTTTGAGTCATCCACAGGGATATGGACATGACAGACCGCATTATTCTGGCATCCGGCTCGGAAATCAGACAGATTTTATTGCGAAAATCGGGTGTAAAATTTGACACCATGATTGCTAGAATCGACGAAGAGGCGATTCGCAGATCACTCGAGGCGGATAAAACCAGCCCGCGTGATATTGCCGATGCCTTGGCTGAATTCAAAGCACAGAAGGTTGCAATGAAAGAACCGGACGCTTTGGTGATTGGTTGCGACCAGACGCTTGATTTTAACAGCAAGGTGATGTCCAAGCCCGCATCAATCAACGAGGCGCGGGAACAGCTGCAAGCATTTCGCGGCAAACAACACACGTTGTATTCTGCGGCCGTTATCTATGATTGTGGCAGGCCGGTTTGGCGGCACGTCGGAAAAACGCAACTGCAGATGCGTGATTTTTCCGAGGCGTATCTGGACAGCTATCTAGAACGAAACTGGCACAGCATTCGCCATTCTGTCGGCGGATATAAACTGGAAGAAGAGGGTTCCCGCCTATTTTCGCGCATAAGCGGAGATTATTTTGTAGTCTTGGGACTGCCTTTGCTAGAGTTGTTGTCGTATCTGTCAGAACGGGGAATACTGGAAACATGAGCGATATTAAAATCCCGCTGGCCGGCGTTATTGGTTCGCCGATTGCGCATAGCAAATCACCGGCGCTGCATCGGCATTGGCTAAATACCAACGGCATCAAGGGCTATTACATCCCTATGGATATCAGCCGCGATAATTTGGCAGATGTGATCAGGTCATTGCCCCAAATGGGGTTTGTCGGTGTGAACATTACAATTCCCCACAAGCAAGCGGTGCTGAACCTAGCTGATCTGGTGACGGATCGCGCGGCATTGATCGGGGCTGCAAATACGCTAATTTTTCGCAAGGATGGGATTATTCATGCGGACAATACTGATGGCTACGGGTTTATCGAAAATCTGCGCCACGGGGCACCGGGCTGGAATCCCAAAGCGGGGCCAGCAGTCGTGCTCGGGGCGGGTGGTGCTGCACGCGCGGTGATTGCGACACTGATCGAGGTTGGTGTGACAGAAATCAGGCTGAGCAACCGGACACGCAACCGTGCGGATGTGTTGCAAAAGGAATTTGGCACAAAGATTACGGTGTTTGACTGGGTCAAGGCCGGAAACATGATGGACGGGGCGTTGACCGTCGTGAACACAACGTCGTTGGGAATGGTCGGCAAGCCAGAATTCCGCGTTCCGCTGGACGGGCTTTCATCCAGTGCGGTGGTGACAGATCTGGTTTACGCGCCACTGGATACGCAATTCCTGATTAAAGCCCGTGAAATGGGCTGCACTACGGTGGATGGATTGGGCATGTTGCTGTATCAGGCCGTTCCCGCGTTTGAGCGGTGGTTCGGCAAGCGGCCTGTGGTGGATGATACGTTGCGTGCGGCAGTTTTATCCTCATGAGGGATGTTCCGTTTCTTATTGGTCTGACCGGATCTATTGGTATGGGAAAATCCACAACAGCGACTATGTTTGCCGATCTGGGAGTGCCGATCTGGGATGCAGATAACGCAGTTCACCGACTGTATGCTACTGGTGGAGCAGCGGTTGAACCGCTGCGCGCGATTTACCCGGATGCGGTCATTGATGGTGCGGTTCGTCGTGATGCGTTGAAACAATGGATCGCCAATGACACATCCGCGCTGAGCCAGATTGAACTGGTAGTGCATCCTTTGGTGGCGGCAGATCGGGCAGAATTTATCGGGCAGGCGCAGGCAGATATCGTGCTGTTGGATATACCCTTGCTGTTCGAAACGGGAGCCAGTGAAATGGTGGATGCGATTGTCGTGGTGACGGTTCCGCCAGCGGTCCAGCGGGATCGGGTGCTGGCACGGGACGGTATGACGGTGGCCCAGTTTGAAGCAATTGTCGCAAGACAAATGCCGGATGCTGAAAAGCGTAAACGGGCGGATTATGTGATTGAGACAACCTCGCTAGAGCAGGCAAAAGCGCAGGTTCAAACGGTGCTACAACAGATTAAAAGGCAAATTGATGCGTGAAATAGTATTGGATACGGAAACCACCGGATTTGAACCAAGCCAAGGCGACAGGATCGTTGAAATAGGCGCGGTTGAACTGTTCAATCACATGCCAACGGGCCAGACCTATCACCAATACATCAATCCCGAACGCGCCATGCCAACAGGGGCCTTCGAGGTGCATGGGCTGGGCGATGAATTTCTGTCGGACAAGCCGTTGTTCAAGGATATCGCGCAGGTATTTATAGATTTTATCGGTGATTCACAGCTGGTGATCCACAACGCATCGTTCGATATGAAATTCCTGAATGCGGAGTTGAAATGGGTCAACCGGCCTGAACTTCCAATGAGCCAATCACTGGATACACTGGCAATCGCCCGCAAAAAATTCCCTGGCGCTAATGCGTCACTGGATGGGCTGTGTCGCCGGTTTGGTATTGATAATTCGTCACGCACCCTACACGGCGCGTTACTGGATTCGGAAATCTTGGCCGAGGTGTATCTGGAATTGCTGGGCGGGCGTCAATCCGGCTTTGCACTGGCTACGGATGCTTCATCAGCGGGATCTGATGTCGATGATGGATGGCGTCCGCGGCCGCGTCCAACGACGATGGTTTCCAAACTCACCAAAGAAGAAGCCGCCGCCCATGACACTTTTGTAAAAGACATGGGCGACGGCGCGATTTGGTCTAAAATTTAAGCGTCTGCTTTGGTTTCGGTTTCCGCACGGCGGGCCAACTCGGATCGATACAGCGCAAGGAAGTCAATGTTTTCCAGATTAAGCGCCGGAAAGCCACCATCGCTGGTGATGTCAGCAACGATGCGGCGGATATACGGGAACAGCATCCGCGGACATTCGATTAACAAAAACGGATGCAGCTGATCTTCTGGCACGTTTTCAATCAGGAAAATGCCGCCGTATTCCAGCTCCAGCAAAAACAACGGCTCGCCGCCGGTTTTGTTTTTCGAGGTGATGTTGAATTTTGCCACAACCTCGTACTGGTTATCAACGGGGCGCTTTTTGGCGTCCAGATTAACCTGAACCTGAATGTCTGGCTGAACGTCGCCTTCGACGCCTTTTTGCGCAACAGCATTTTCAAAGGACATATCCTTGATGAACTGCGCAAGAACCTGCATTTTAATTTGTGGGGCTTCGGTACCGTTTTCGGCCATCTTGTCTCTCCTGATGGAATTATGTTGAAAAGTGGTTAGCAGGTCCGGAGACGGGCCTCAATCCTTCGTCCAGCCTGATGGCTTGTCCGAGGAGGGTTTATCTGGCGTAATTTCGGTATATTCACCATCAATCACGTTTGATGACGGGTTTTGACGGTGTGGCGGGGGCGCACCCGTTGTAAAGGCCTGCACCTTTATGCGGCTTTTGGCGTATTTAAACGCAGCGGCGCGAAAAGGCGGGAACAACAGTAAAAACCCGACAGCATCAGTGAAAAACCCCGGGGTCAGCAGCAAAGCGCCCGCAAACAGGATCATTGCGCCATTGGCCAACGGCTCACTGGGGTCACGCATCTCTGAAAATGATCCGCGCACCTGATTCATCGCTGCAATCCCTTGGGTGCGAACCAGCCACGTGCCTAGAAATGCAGTGGCAACCACGATGGCAAGCGTGTTCCACAAGCCCAGAAAACCACCGAGCTTGATAAAAAGTGCAATTTCAATCAGCGGAACTGCAACAAATAATAGAAATAACCCCATAGAACCCTCATATAGACGTTATGGGTGCGTAGACTTGATTGCACCCAGCCCTTACATAGGGGCGAACACCGCATGTTACCATGCTTTTAGTCTTTGAAACGAGGTTCTGATGAACGCCCCAATGATCCAACTTCTTGTTTTGGCAGGGATTGCCGTATTCCTGATCATAAAACTCAAAAGCGTATTAGGCACGCGCGAAGGATTTGAAAAACCCCCGGCACAGTCGCCGGAAGCAGAAAGCGCCCAAGAAAAGCGCCAAGCCTTTGAAGTTATCGAGGGCGGGCCGGATCGTGATATTACCGACCACGTTAAAGAAGGCAGCGCTGCGGCCAAAGCATTAGCTGCGATGAAAACTGCCGAGCCAAGCTTTGCCGTTGGGGAGTTCCTGCAAGGCGCACGCGGTGCATATGAAATGATCCTGATGGGGTTCGAGCGTGGCGATCTGGATTCGATCAAGCCGTTTTTGTCAGATGAGGTGTTTGATACATTCGCCGATGTTGTCGCGGCCCGCGAAAAACAAGGCCTGACAATTGACGCCCAGTTTATTGGAGTGCGGGAAATAACGTTAACCAAAGCGAAGTTCCTGAAAACCAAAAGCCGCGGCGAGGTGACGGTCAAATTTGTTGGCGAGGTGACATCGGTGGTGCGCGATAAGGCAGGCGATATTGTTGAGGGCAAAGTCAACGAAATGAAGCGCCAGAAAGATATCTGGACCTTTGCGCGCAACATGGGCACGAACGATCCAAACTGGAAACTGGTGGCAACAGGGGAATGAAGCATGCCTTTCGGGCGGCAGTGGTATTGGTGGCGATGGCCATGACCCACCCAACCCAAAGCGATGCGGCTGGCTATTCTTTACTGAAATTCGAGGATCTGGCGGGGTGGGAAGAAGATGACCACACCGCTGCGCTAAACGCGTTTCTGGAAACCTGTTCAATCAACAAAGATAGCGAATGGGCGGCGCTATGCGGCTTGGCCAAATCGCAACCCAGTGCAAAAACCTATTTCGAGATGTTCTTTCGCCCCGTGTTGATCGAGGATGGAAAGCCCGCGCTGTTCACCGGATATTTTGAGCCAGAGCTGAACGGCTCACTGCACCAGACACCACGCTATCGCTATCCGCTATATCGTAAACCCTCCGAAATTCAGGCAGGCACCCCGTGGCTGACCCGCCGCCAGATTGAAGAAACAAGCGCACTGCAAGGTCGTGGGCTGGAACTGGTCTGGGTTGACGATCCGGTCGAGGTTTTCTTTTTGCAAATTCAGGGGTCAGGCCGGATCCGTTTGCCAAATGGCAAGGTGATGCGCGTGGGCTATGGCGGGGCGAACGGACGTAAGTACCGGTCTATCGGCCAAGAACTGATCCGGCGCGGGGTTTATTCAAAGCATCAGGTATCGGCGCAGGTCATCCAGAACTGGGTGCGGCGAAACCCGTATGAAGGCGCTGAACTGTTGCGCCATAACCCGTCATTTGTATTCTTTCGCAAGGTTACCAAAGTGCCTGCCTCCAAAGGCCCGATCGGCGCGATGAACAGATCGGTCACATCCGGGCGCACGTTGGCAGTTGATCCACGGTTCACCCCACTAGGTGCCCCCGTTTGGCTGGAAAAAGACGGACGTGATGCGATGCGCCGTTTGATGGTGGCGCAGGATACGGGATCAGCGATCAAAGGTGCGCAGCGCGCCGATATTTTCTTTGGTTCCGGCGATCAGGCAGGGCGCGATGCCGGTGCTATTCGTGACCCTGGGCGCATGGTGGTTTTAATGCCGATCCAGACCGCATTTTCCCTAATGCCGGAGTTTGAAGAATGAGCCGCAAGCCGCGAGGTTTGCGACCGGAAGAACGCGAGTTGTGGCAACGGGTGGCAGAACAATCAGTGCCGATTCACCCCGAACGCCCACATCCTGTAAAGCAAGCGGTTGAGAGGTTGAACGCAAAACCGCAGGTTCAGGATTTTCGGATTGGTCAAACATCCCGCAAGGTTGAAACACCCCACAATCTGGCCCCGCATATTTCAGACCACCTGATGAACAGTCATGTACACATGGACCGCAAGACCCATGGAAAAATGAAGCGCGGTAAGATGGGGCCAGAGGGCAAGATCGATCTGCACGGTATGACCTTGGCGCGGGCGCATCCTGCGTTGACAGGTTTTATCCAGAGCGCATACGGGCAGGGCAAACGGCTGGTTTTGGTGGTGACAGGTAAGGGTAAAGCAGGCACAGGAACCGGCCCAATTCCCGAAAGGCGTGGGGTTTTGCGCCATCAGGTTCCGTATTGGTTGCTCGCCCCGCCGCTGGGCGCGATTGTGATGCAGGTGACGCCTGCGCATTTGAAACATGGCGGCGATGGCGCGTATTACGTTTACCTAAGACGGCGCAGGTAGCAGGTGTTTTGCCTGCCGGATTCCCATCCACGCCATGCCGGATGCAAAGATGAAATAGACCGCGATGCCAATCATCTGGTCATCAAACCCAATTCCGTAATCAATCAAAACCCCCGTTAACCCCGGCCCGATGGCCGAGCCCAGAACCATGACCGCAGTGGTCATTGCCTTGATGCTGCCCAAATGGCGGGTGCCGTAAAATTCGGCCCAAAAGGCGCTGGGCACAGTAGAGTTCGCGCCGATTGTTAGCGACATGATCACCATTGCCACCGCCGCACCGATCAAGGTTTGCGCGAAAGACAAGACAAGGAAGGCAGCGACCAAAGGAAGTTGGTAGATCGGTGTCAGCCGCGCGGTGCCAAACCTGTCAACCGCCCAACCCGACACAAGGGTTGCGACAACGCCGACAATTGTCAAAAGCGGGAACAGGGCAACAAGGCCAGCGTGGCTCCACCCCTTGATTTCCGCTAAATGCACCTGCTGGAAAAAGAACGCGGTGATAAATGCGGAAGGGCCCAGCAGGGCGGGCACCATGAGCCAGAACAACCTGTGGCCAAGAACCTCGCGGCGTAGCCAGTGGCGGTCAGACATGCCATGCGCGTGGGATTCTTCGGATACAGATTTCGGGGTTCGCTCGGTTTTCAATAGCCGCAGCAATAGCGGAATCGAGAGCATCACCAGCATCGCCGCAATAACCCACAGATTGCGCCACGGCAGAGTTGTTAGCAGGGCAACAAAGGTCAGCGGCAACAGCGCTTCGCCCACAGCAAACCCCAGCGATGCCATCGCCAATGCGCGACCCCGCATTGCAACAAACCAGCGTGCCATCGCAACCATCGCAATGTGGCTGACCATGCCTTGGCCGGATAGTCGCAGCGCAAAGATAATGAACGGCAATGCCCAGACCGACGGGATGGCAGCCATCGCCAGACATGCCGCCGCCAATAGGGTCAGGAATACGATACCCAATGCCCGCACCCGAAAACGGTCGGTCAACCCGCCTGCCCAGACCATGACAATGGCCGCAGCAACGGTGCCCAGCGAATAGATGCCACCCCATGCCCCGTGCGTTAGCGAAAATTCGTTACGGATTACGCCAGAGAACACCGATATGAAAAAGGTTTGCCCAAAGCTCGACATAAATGTGAGCAGGCTGCCCGCAATCAGCCACCGTGCATTTTGTTTCAGGAACCGGTGAAAGGTCATGGCCCTATTGTGCCAAGGCGGTGACAGGTGACAGGATCACTTGCGTGGCTTGCTGAACCGTTAAAACAGTGCCCGGCAGCAACCCGACCCTGCCAGCACGATCATTGCGGAATGCAGCATCAATGCCGTTTAACCGCTTCAGGATTTGTATCAAGGCAGGTGACTTTGCAGCGTTAAAATGGCCCGTCACACCGTCAGAAAAACTGGTGACATCAATGAGGGTAACGCGCAATTCCGACAGTTCATTCACATCCTGCACATTGCCCAGCCGCCCGTGTTTCCCAGACAGGCGCGCCGACAGTCGCAAGGCGCGGTCCTTTTTCGAGGTGAAGATGACAAAAGGCTGTGGCAATGGCCCGATTCTAGCAGCCTGTTGGCGAAACAGATCAACATCAATATCGGGCGATATCAGGATAACGCCGCCGACTGTGCGGCTTAGGTTTTGAGGGTCAGATATTGCCATCTGGCGCAGGGTTTCCATTGTTAGCAACGCGCCCATTGAATGACCTACCAGCAATATCCGGTCAGCGCCTGCCGATTTTATCACGCGCAACAGTTCCTCTAACCCGTCCCGTGCGAACAACAGGCTATCGCGGTCATATGCGTATCCCAGCGGGTTGGCAGCGCTGGGCCACGAATAATGGACGGTCGGATTGGGCAGGTCCATGTCGTGGGACAGTTGCGCGAGGCGATACAGGCCTTCGGCAAAATTGTTGTTGAATCCGTGGATAAATACCACCACTTCGCGCTGCCCTGTGGGGCGGGTGCGCAAGGATTTGGCCAGATCGGCAGCAAAATCATTGGCAGCATTAAAGTGGTCAGCTTTGGTGGTTAGAAAAGCCTGAGCGGGGTTTGGCTTGCCACGGGGCCAATCAATCTCGCCGACCTCGTGCTGTGGCGGGACGGAAATATCGTAGCGATGGAATGATACATCCGTCGTGCGCTTGTTATTAAAACCACCGTCAGCCTCGATGCCCCGTGTGGTGCCAACAAACACGTTGCGCACCTGTCCGACAAGCGCTGCCTCGGGAAACAGGGTAATGACCCCGCGCGGGGTGCAGGCCACAACAAACCCAAGGCTTGTGATGATCAGAACGCGCAGGAACGGGGTCATCGGCTATAGCACATAGCGGCTGACATCGGTTGAGCGGGAGAGTTCGCCCAGATTTTTCTCGACAAAATCCGCGTCGACTTTGACCATATCACCACCCCTGTCTGGTGCGGTAAATGACAGCTCTTCGAATACCCGTTCGATCACGGTATAAAGGCGGCGTGCGCCAATGTTTTCGACCGAATGGTTCACCTCGGCCGCGATTTTTGCCAGCGCGGCTATGCCATCCTCAGTGAATTCAACCGTGACTTCTTCGGTGGCCATCAGGGCGGTGTATTGCCGTGTCAGGGCGTTGTCGGTTTCGGTCAGGATGCGGACGAAATCCTCTTCTGTAAGGGCCCGCAGTTCAACACGGATCGGCAAACGGCCTTGCAATTCAGGCAACAGGTCGGATGGTTTGGCAACATGGAAAGCACCCGATGCGATAAACAGGATGTGGTCGGTTTTGACCGGCCCGTGTTTGGTCGAAACTGTGGTTCCCTCGATCAGCGGCAGCAAATCGCGCTGCACACCTTCGCGGGAAACATCGGCACCACCGGCATTTTTACGGGCACAAACTTTGTCGATCTCATCCAGAAAAACGATGCCGTTTTGCTCGACCTCTTCAAGGGCGACGCGGGTGACAGTTTCATCGTCCAGCAGTTTGTCGGCCTCTTCACCAATTAGAATTTCATAACTTTCGGAAACAGTCATTTTGCGCCGCGCGGTACGCCCGCCCATTGCCTTGCCGAATATATCGCCGATATTCATCATGCCCATGTTTTGACCGGGCTGACCGGGAACTTCGAACATCGACATCGGGTTGGAATTATCAGCCATGTCCAGTTCGATCACGGTATTGTCCAATTCGCCTGACTTCAGTTTCTTGCGAAACATCTCGCGCGTTCCTTCGCGGGCATCGGTTCCGGCAATGGCCTCGATCACGCGCTCTTCGGCGGCCTCACGCGCTTTGGCCTTAACGTCTTGGCGCATCTGCTCGCGGGTCATTGTAATGGCGCTGTCGACCAGATCGCGGATGATCTGCTCAACATCGCGGCCAACATACCCGACCTCGGTGAACTTGGTCGCTTCAACCTTGATGAATGGGGCATGGGCAAGTTTTGCCAAACGGCGGCTGATTTCGGTTTTACCGACACCGGTTGGCCCGATCATCAGGATATTTTTCGGATAGACCTCTTCGCGCAGATCATCACCCAATTGCTTGCGGCGCCAACGGTTACGCAGGGCAACAGCAACGGCACGTTTGGCGTCGTTTTGGCCAATGATAAAACGGTCCAGTTCGGATACGATTTCACGGGGGGTCAGGTCAGTCATTATTGCCTCGGATGTAAGGTGGAAAACGGTCTTTGAAAGGGAAGTCCGGTAGGGCGCGCATCAGCCATGCGCGGACTTGCACCCACCATGTGCCAAGGGCTGTGATGAACGCGCCAAGGATAAGAAGAGTGTAAACCATACCGACACCATCGCCCAGATTACTGCTCATGGCCCAGACAATAATTGCGCCCAGATAGCCAATACCAGCTGTTAGAAACGAGCGCCGATCAATGATCAACGAGATGATGGTGACGACGAACAACAACAGGGCCGTTAGCAAATAGCCCGACGTTCCACCGCTGTTATACAAGGTCAGCGCCATGGTGTTTACAATCGCGGGGGCGGCCAGCAGATGCAGCCAAAATCCCGTGGCGGAATAGCGGCTGATGCGGTGCGGATCCTTGGTGTCGAAATAAATGCCAAGCGCGAAAGCGAGGAACCCGAAGATAAGCGAACCAATAGCAAGGCCGGAACTTTCGCTAAGATCAAACAGGCCTTTGGGAAAATTATAGAGCGGTATTCCGGTGCCTTGAGTTCCCATAAAAGCATAGATGGCCATCAAGCCAAAGATGCCGAAAACAAACATCGAAAACGGCAGCTTGAAGACATAGAAATAGATCAGCATTCCGACCATACCGATGCCGCCGACAGTCATCAGATGAATTGCGTCAATAGTGCTGCCAGTTGCATCCAGCAGGAACAAAACAGCCGCCGACAGAAAAATCCCGAACCCGGCCGCAAGCGAAATGCTCGGCAGGCTCATCCGGCGCTTTTTAGTAAAGTAAAGCGCGAACACCCATGTCAGGATCATACCTGTCGCGGCAACGCCAATTCCCCCGCCGACGATAGCGCCAAAAGCAAGGATACCCGAAAACAGCAGCCACAAACCCACAGTGACAAAGATTTCGCTAAAGCCTTTGAAAAACTCAAACGGTTCGTCATCATTGATCAGCCCATCCCGCACGCCCAGCCGTTCCTGTGCCAACGCCAACAGGCTTGCGGCCTGTCCTTCGCTCAATACGCCAGATGCAACAGCGGCCCGAATATCGTCTTTGGAAAAATCGCTCAAACCCAGTTACCCTTTAATCGTTTCCACGGTCAGATTGCCATTGGTGTAGACGCAAATATCCGCGGCAATCGCCATTGCTTTGCGGGCCACATCTTCGGCGCTTAACTTGGAGTCCATCAAGGCGCGCGCGGCGGCCAATGCGTAATTCCCGCCTGACCCGATTGCGGTGACATCATGCTCAGGCTCCAACACGTCGCCCGCACCCGTGATGACAAAAATATCTTTGCCATCAGTAACAATCAGCATCGCTTCCAGTTTTTGCAGATATTTGTCAGTACGCCAATCCTTGGCGAGCTCAACACTGGCGCGGGCCAATTGCCCGGGCGTTGCTTCCAGTTTCACTTCGAGCCGTTCAAGCAGCGTAAACGCGTCCGCCGTTGATCCGGCAAACCCTGCCACCACATCAAACCCGCCGGGGGATAGGCGGCGCACCTTTTTGGCGGTGCCTTTCATAACAGTATTACCAATACTGACCTGCCCGTCACCGGCGATCACGACTTTGCCGCCTTTTTTCACACCGATAATCGTGGTGCCGTGCCATCCTGGAAATTGATCGTCAGCCATCGCGCCCTCCTGTTCATTCTGTCCTATATGGCAATGGGCGGCGGGCAACACAAGTTTCCCACGAAAAAGGGGCGCAAAACTGCACCCCTGATCCGATTGTTGGTGTGTTGACTTAGATCGATTCTTCGATCCAGCCCTGAATGGCGGCTTTGGGTGCGGCGCCAACCTTGTTTGCCACAACTTGCCCGTCTTTCAAAAGGAACAGCGCAGGGATACCGCGCACGCCCATTTGGGCAGGAGTGTTGGGGTTTTCGTCAACATTTACTTTGACGATTTTTACCTTGTCACCCATTTCGGCGGCCAGCTCTTCCAATGCTGGGCCGATCTGTTTGCATGGGCCGCACCATTCTGCCCAGAAATCCACCACGACTGGAACGTCGGATTTCAGGACTTCTGCGTCAAATGTTGCGTCTGTTACTGCGAGTGTGGCCATGATGCTCTCCTTGGCGAATGCGTTTGAGGGGAACCTAAGTAGCTGCCTGCTGTGCGTCAAGGGAGTGTGGTGGAACGCAATGCCGCAGTCACGGCTTCGTGTTTCAGGATCATTAGTGTGGCAGTGCGAGTCCAGAGGATGGCTGTTTCCACAGTGTGATCTGGGAATACCTGCTCTAATGCAGCGCAATATGCCCCAAGTTGGCGTAACAGCCCATCGGGGATAGCACCATTTGTGGTCGGAACAATGGCGTTTGATTTGAAATCAACTGCCAGAATTCGTGTAGGAGAAATCAACAGCCTATCAATTTCGCCGTGAATGCGGGCGCCACCCAATGCAGGTAAGTTGGCAGAGATTGGTGCCTCTGTTAGTGCGTCATCATTGAACAGAAAGGCCAGATCGGGATTGTCCAGAACTGCTGTGACTTCCTTATATATGCTGGTAAACTCTGTCTGGCTTACGTGCGGTAACAGCCCTTTTGCCAGCTTACCCCTTTCCGGTATTGGATGGTTTGGAAGGTGTTCAAGCAGAAGGTGGATATTGCTACCCCTTTGCATCGCATCTTGCTCGCTTAACCCGTCCGTTTCACCCGCCAATGCCTTTGCCCCACCCAAATCAGAGGGCGAAAGGGTTTTGATGGAACGTTCAGGCGTGTTGGCAGAAAAAGCAGCCCATTTCGGGAGAATAGAGACTGATTTAGCTGGTCTTTTTTCAGAAGAATCAGGTGCTTTTCCCCAATTTCCGGACTGCAGCCGTAATCCCGCCTTAGCGTTAAACTCGAAAGGTTCTGCATGGGCGGTTTTCATGCCTGACTCAATCATCGCATGCCAGGAACTACCGTCATCTTTTAGATTCCCTGCACCGCAAATAATGAGCCATTTCTCAGCACGGGTCATCGCTACATATAAAAGGCGCATTCGCTCTTGTTCGGCGGCATAGCGCAATTTATCGCGTGCGAAAGTTATCTGACTGGGGCAATTATCCTTGTTGATCTGCCACATCACCCCGCCATTTTCAGCTGGATAGATCTGATCGCGTATCCTTAAATCCCAATCGGCGGTATCCGGCAAAATAACAATCGGCGATTCCAGTCCTTTGGCTCCGTGCACGGTCATCACCCGAATTCTGTCGCTGGTTCCGTCCAGTTGCCGCTTGATCTCCACCTCTTCGGCCTGAAGCCAAGTGATAAAACCTGTCAGGCTGGGCACATCCATGCGCTCGAAACTCATGGCTTGCGATAACAAGGCATCGATCCCGTCTTCGGCTTCTCCGCCCAGTCGGGCCAGCAGATTTTTGCGCCCGTTAAAGCGCGTTAATATCCGCTCCAACAACTCGAAGGGCCGTAAATAATCGGCATCTTTGCGCAAGGCATCAATCACCGCCAGCGTCTTGGGGAAATCCTCCTTGCGGTTGCGCAACTCAGTCCAGAGGAATGATTTATCTGGGCGTTTGTGGGCCAGATCAAACAGATCCTGTTCAGACCAACCAAATATTGGTGATCGAAGGGAACAGGCCAGCGATAAATCATCCTCGGGTGTGGCCAGAAAAGACAGGAGCGCGGTCAGATCTTTCACTGCCATCTCGGCTCCGATTTTCAATCGATCCGCACCAGCAATGGCTAGGCCCGCTTGCTTGCAGGCACGGATAATTTCGTGGAACAGGCTGGACCTGCGGCGCACCAGAATCAGAAAATCGCCCTCGGTAACGGGGCGCATGCGATAGGTGTCTGTATTGTCGATTTCTTCGGGGATTAATGCACCACTACGACACATCTGGCGAATATGTTCGGCAAGCATTTTCGCAAGAACAACTGTTTCGTGATTGTCGGCAGGCTTGTCCGTTGGGTCGCTCCACGCCCGTTTTTCCGGCGTGTTTGCTTTTTCAACGACAGGCCAATGGTCAACGCGCCCCGGCATGTTGGATTTGAAAGTGCGGTGTTTTACATCACCACCCAGCCCCTTATCGGCGCGATCCTGAAAGGTTAAATCAACCAACCGCATAATCGGTTCGGCCGAACGAAACGAATGCTCAAGCTGCATCGACTGAAAAGGAGCATCTACCTGCGCCATTTTTTCGCTAAAGTGGTTTTTCATCCGGTCAAATTCGTCAGGATCGGCACCTTGAAACGAATAGATCGACTGCTTTTTATCGCCCACCGCGAAAATTGTGCGTAATTTGTCAGTTTGTGCACCTTCGCCTGTGGTGAACTCTTGCGCGAGGCGCACAACCACATCCCATTGTCGTGGGCTGGTGTCCTGGGCTTCGTCCACAAGGATATGATCAATGCCCCCGTCCAGCCGGTAAAGCACCCATTGAGCGACATAAGAGTTGTTAAGTAATTTGGCCGTCAGATCGATCAGATCATCAAAATCAAGCCAGCCTTTTTGTTGTTTTCGGCTCTCGTATAGTGGCAGGAATCTGTGAGAGAATTGGTGTAGTGCAAGCGTTTTTTGGGCGGCATAGAGACTGATTCTAATCTTTCGTGCCGCTTCAACACGTCCCATCAGATCGTTCAACTGGTCAAGGTGATTACCAAGCACGGCTTGAGTAGCTTTGGTCGGGAAACTTCCAATTTTTGCAGTAAAAGGTTCTTTTGCACCACCACCAGTCAATAAAGTGGATTCCAGAATTTCCAAATCACCGTATTGGATGCTGCCCGTATCAAGGGCCGCAAGTTTCGCGGCGGCCTTCTGGTCATTTGCCGAACCATTTTTCAAAGCAGGTAACAGAATGCTAAATAATTCTTGCTCACCTCCAAGGATCACACTGGAAAGAACGCCCGCCTTGTTCGCTTCAGGCTTCAGCCCAAACATATCCCAAATTGCCACCTCATCTATTTCGCCCCCAAGGACATCCCGATGTTTGGCAATTTCGGCAGTTAGCTTACCAAAGTCAGTATCATTATAATGAGCTGCCAGCGCATCAACGGCGGCCACATCTGCCCCATCCGCCATTTCCTCGACAATCTCGGCACGCAACAAGTTTGCAGCACGTTCATCCATTTCGGTGAATTGCGGGGAAACGCCGGCCTCTAGCGGAAACCGTCGCAAAAGCGAGGCGCAG
>Ga0190303_1000248_pt1 | contig 22153 bp, 31 predicted proteins | sample 48700701_MG_FD_161672 | JGI IMG/M metagenome (GOLD analysis project Ga0190303, IMG submission 161672) | Hydrothermal vent sediment bacterial communities from Southern Trench, Guaymas Basin, Mexico - 4870-07-0-1_MG | ecosystem: Environmental > Aquatic > Marine > Hydrothermal vents > Sediment ... | reverse complement strand
TAGGAACCTCTGATATGACCCATGAACAATTATATACTGTTAAAACAATGGAATTATATTTAAAACATTGTGGCTTTAAAAATATCAAAGTTGAAACTTATGAAAGACCTTATGCTTATAAAAAAACAAGAGGTATTTTTGCTTGTGGGGAGAAATTAAAATTAAAAAAATAGACTTCGTTTTAGCAGTTAGAAATAGGGAAAATGAACGTATTCAAAGATGTATAAATTCATTTAAAGAAATTGCTAATAAAATATTTGTTGTTGATTATAATAGTGATAAACCAATAAAATTAAAAGATTGTGAGATTATAAGAACTACTGAAAGTAAAATTTGGAATAAATCACACGCACTTAATTTAGGAATTAAAAAAGTAAAGCAGATTATATTTGTACTATTGATTGTGATATGATTTTAACTGAAAAAATATTAAATGAAATTTTAAATAAAGTAAATAAAAAAGCAGTTATTTTTAATACAAATGTAAGAAGAATAGAATTAGAAGATATCAATAATAATTTTAGTGAAATGTTAACAAAATCACAACCTTGGTTTGAAGAAGGGAGTAGAGGAAATATATATTCAGCAGCAAATGGAGGAATACAAATTTTTCCTAGAGAATGGATTAATTTAATTGGGGGATATGATGAAGGTCTTGGATTATATTGGGGAGCAATGGATAATCGGATTTATGAACAAGCAAAAGGTTTAGGAATGTCAATTATTGATTTAAATCTTCCAATGTTTCATCAAGAACATAAAAATTTAAAAGAAGCAAATCTTCCACAAGATGAAAAAAAATTTGCCTCATATGTTAGGGCTTATAAAATTCAATATTTAAATGAATTAATAAAAGAAAAATCTTGGATTAGTAAACGTGCTTGGGGAGAAGAAAAACCAAATCATGATTGGATGATTGAAAGGGTAAATCTTTGGAAAAAGGCTTTAATTTCGGATAAAAATTTAGAAAATAAATATTATAAAGTATATGTAGGCATAATTACTAATTTTCCTTATGTTCCAACATATTTTGCAAAAAATTTAATTCAAATTGTTGGACATGCTAAAGATAATGGAATAGAAGTTTTAATTAATAATCCTAAAAGACCAGCTGTTGATTCTATAAGAAATGCTTGTGTTATTGATGCTATGAATCATAGATGCACCCATATTTTACAATTGGATGATGATCATATTTACCCAGAGGATTTAATAACAAGACTTTTAGAACATAAAAAAGAGATGGTTTTAGGAGTTACTAATAAAAGTGTTCCTCCTTTTACTCAAACACAATATAAAAAATGCGATTTAGAAAAAATTAACATTGAAAATAATATTTGTAAATTTAAAGATGAAGAAGGATTAGAAAAAATTGAAGCTAGTGGAATGGTTGGAAGTCTCATTAAATTAAATGTATTCAACAGAATGGAATATCCTTATTATGCTAGAGAATATAAAATTGTCAATAATAAAGCATTAGAAACTGGCGAGGACATCTATTTTAGTAGGAAACTTAAAAAATTAGGAATAGATATTTGGTGTGATAAAACTTTAAATTATCCCCATCAAATTAAACAAGCCTTTTGTAGTAGGGGAGATGTTACAATCCAACCTATTTAAAACCGAAAGATTTATAAAGGAAAGAAAACTTAAATTAATATGAAAATAAATTGTGTATATTTTGATGATGAAATGAGCCTTGTTCAAGAAGTAAAACAAACAAGGGATCAATTAGCTAGTAGAGGAATTGAATTAGCTAATATGAATTATGGATTTATTATTAGAAATAAAGATGTAGTTGATTTACCAGATCAATGGGATGATATCATGGAATCAGTTGATTGCGAAGATATTATTTGGACAAAATTTGGTTATGATGGAACTATTTTTTTAATTGGAATTTCTTACATTAAATAAATAATAACAAATACAAAATACAATGATTAACTTAATCCAACCTACCAAAAATATTGGGTTAATTTAAATTCTTTTTGCCCCACATTCATAATGACTAATATACCCACTATCTGGAAACCTAATTTTTTTAATTTCATATGTTTCTCCCCTATAAATTATTTCATCTCCTTCAGAGGGTTTAGTTACAATAGATTTTATAAAAAATAATTTATCTCCTGGAACAAAAATCCCATATTTTGTCCATTCTTCTTCATCATTAAAATCATTAACCCCTGCATAAATAATTTCTGTAGTATAAGTATTTGTAGAATCTCCAAATTTATTTATCGTAGAAGATTTTCTTTTAAGGGTCAAAGATTGTCCCATTAAATCTATTACTGCAGACATTTGACTAGATAAATCTATTGCCATTTAGAAACCTCCTAAAGAATTATTTGAAGTCCAATTTCTATAACCATAGTATTTGCTAGGTCTATAATTTAAAGGTTTAGTTACATTAAAATTTACTGGTTTATTTTTACTTGTCCCATAAGCCAATAATTCTTTTAATAAATATTCATATCTTTTATTATATTTTGCTGTTCTAGAATTAGTTCCTATCCCAGAAATTGATTGATTTCCCATTTTAATACTTGTTCCAACTAAATCAAAATCTATTTCAAAATAACAATATGCTAATGCAAGATATTTTGCTAATTTTTTAATTCTATTATCTGGAGTAGACATATCATAAAAACTATATGAATAATCAAGATACATTGTAACATTTTCTGGAGCGGTTTCTAAAGTAATTGATCTTTTAGTATTATCTATTGAAGAAATAGTTGGATTGGTTTCAACTCCATCATTATCTATAGTATAAATTTTAACATCTTCCACTGTTATAGAACCATCTCCATTTTTATCTGCAAACCATTTATTTACATAATTTTTAATATAATAAGTTTTGTTCTCTCCATCAATAAGATTTTGTCTAGTTAAATTTATATATTTTATACATTCCCTAAAAACATCCACATTTAATTCTTGTTGAATTACAGAATTAACTTCTGAGATAATTGCCTCTAACTCTGTATCTTCTAATTCTGTAGCCTTATCTCCAAGATAAGTTTTTAATTCAGTTAATGTTATAATTGCCATAGTTTATAAATAATAAAAATATATTTAAATATTTATATAATTGAGAAAATTGCCATTGCAATTCCTAAAATAGAAAAACCGATTGTTATCGCCCATTTTATTCCAAAAATAGATCCATCCTTTTTACTTTTCCAATTGGTATCATCAATTAAATGTTTTTCTAATTTATTTTCATTAAATTCTAATTTTTGAACTAATCCTGGTTGTCCATTACCTGAAATAGCTTTATTTATAGTTTTCAATAAAACCCCCATATTGAGAACTTTTTCATTTAAAACAGCAAAATCTGTTTTAAGTTCACTAATTTCTTGTAAAATAGTTGTTTTTACCATTTTAAATAAATTCTTTTTTTAATTTAACAGAGACATCATTTCTTAAAGGAATTCTTTTATTATTTTTAAGATCTTTAATTAAATCTTCTAAATTGGAATAAAGAGAATTTATGTCTTTAACTGTTTCTTTACCAATTCCTTTCAATTTAGATAAATCCTTAATTTTTTTAAATTTAGATTTTTTAGTTAAAATAATTTTTTCTTGGGGAATTAATTTTTCTAATTTTAATGGTTTAACAATTATCTCTTCTTCTGAATTTTCTTTATTAAAATTCCAAATTTTTCTAAGAACTTCAGAAGCTTCTTTTTCTTTACCAAGTTGTTTAAGCCTAACATATTCTTTTTTAAGCTTTACTTTCTCACTCATATTTGATTACCTCCTTTTATGTTTAAAAGTATGTGTCATCAAAAGCGATAGCACCTACGCTTAATTCACTAGAAGTAACACTAGAGCCATCTACTTGTAAAATTACACCACTTTGAGTAATAGTTTTTGCAACTAATGTTCCTGTGATATCACTTTCTTGAATACCTGGTATAACTACTGGTACTTTTTTCATTCTTTGTCTAAAAGTTAACGAAACTGTCCCATCCCCATTAGCATCAGTTGTGATTGTACCCTTAACTGCTTGGTTATTACCAGCGTAGAATTTTCCACTTGAAATTGATCCTTTCATCTGTTTTCTTCCTCCTTTTTTATTTAATTACGTTTGATTTAATTGAGTGTGATTTGTGAGTTTTTTATTAAAAAAAGTAAAAAATGGCACTTCCAATCGGAATGTCTTTCGACCTGCCTTTTTTTAAAAAAAGTGATATTACTATATGTATTTATTTATAAAATAAGCTTTAACTTATTTAATAAACTGGTACATTTGTAGCAACATCTAATTTCATAATAGCGTCTGCGTGAAGTACTGATCCAGCATACATTCCCCATAATCTTAATTCTGTTCTAAGATAAGTTGGAACTGGTATTGTTTCAAATTCTGGTTCTTTTCCCCATATGAATACGTAGGCAGCTGTTCCTTTCATTAAGAAACATCTAGCTAAGTCTACAGTTGTATTAGTAGTTCCGTCCCATGCTGCAACATTTACTGTTGTAGTTGGTACATTATCTGATACAACAACTTTCGTTCCAAAGATAGTTGAACCAATTTCTCCGCTCAATCTTACTTGGTTTCCCCCGTATTCTTGTGCTGAAATAAAAGTTGAACTTTCTCTAAATGCTTTAATTTGGTCTTTACCGATAATTAAAACAAATGGGTCGTTTGCTGTGTTCTTCCAAGGGTTTTTAGCTAAAGCTGATTTTGTTCTTACTGTAGAATTCCAATAATATGCTTCTTTCTTAGATAAAGCTGTTTCTGCCTCATTAACTAAGCTAAGAGTCATAGTGTCGGAACTTGTAATTGCGTCATCAGATTTTCTACCTCCTGCGTAGATTAATCCTGCTCCTCTTACAGAGTTTGTCATTTCAGTTGCGTTTGCTAATGCATTTGCAATGTATTGATCTACTGTGTCAGCAAAGATGTAAGATAATTGTTCCATTGAATCTTCTGGTATGTCGTCCATATTTTTATGGTTTGCTACATAACCAATATTCATCATTTCGTGTCTTGGTGTTGGAATAATCCAAATACCTGCTTTAAAGTTCCCAGCATAATTAGTCATAGATGAAGTCACTGCTTCACCAGAGCCTAATGTAACACTATCAGCATCGTCATAGATTGCTCTATATCTTGCTAAATATTGCCCATTTCCTGCTTCTAATTTATCTTCAAAAACAGATGATAAAAATACCATCTCTTTCTTAGCTGGTTCTGCCATTTCACCACCATATTTAACTGGTTGATTTGAATAGACAGTTGTTGAACTTCCTTGTGAAGTTGAATCTGTTACTTCGTCGCTTAAAACTACTCTGTTTTCTTGTGTAAAATATCCTTTGTACATTTTTATTTTTTAGAGTTTATTCTTGCGTATGCTTCTCCAAATTTTTGCCCATTTTCAGGTAATGTTTTAGATACTTTATCCTTTACATTATCCTCTACTTGTGCAATTGTTTGAGAGATAGCCGATTTTTTGACTTCTTCTGTTTTTTCAGTAATTGGTTCTACTTTGGGTTCAGCCTTAGCTTCTTCCTTTGGAATTTCTTTAGGAATCTCTTGTGGAGTTTCCTTAGTTTTTGCCAATTCTAAAATCGCACCTGTTAGTTTAGTCATTTCTGATTGAAAACCACCAAATTGCTCTTTTAATTCACCAATTTCTTTTGAATTATCAATTACTACATCTTTAGCAACTTGAACTTCTTCTTTAACTGGCATAGCCGGTACTGGAGTTGGTTCAGTCTTAACTACTGGAGCGTTTACAATAGGTGCTTGTGGCACTGGTTGTTCAGCTGGAGTAGGGGTAGTAGCAATAATTTCTTCTTTAGGGGTTGCAGTTGTTGGAGCAACATCTAATTGAACAGAATTGTCTGAAGTTTTATTTTGCATAACTCGTTTTGTTTCCCCCTTTTTAATAATATCTAAATTTGATTCTTCATCGCTTAAATTTACTGTTTTAGTTGGTTGATTAGAAATATCTTCTCCTTCATTTCCTTTACTAGAATCATTTGTAATTTCATCAGATAATTGAATTTTTAATTCATTGGAAACAAATCTCATTTGTAAATTATTTTCATCATCAGATAATTGAATATAAGCATCTTTACAACCAGGCCTATAAACTGTTGCTGTTCTATGAAAAGATAAATCAGTAGCCCCATAATTAGAATGTCTAAATGGACTATCAATAGAAAGACCTAATTTGGCTTTTCCATAAACTATTTTTTTAGCTAATATTGGATCATAAAATTCTGCATCACCATACATTCCTTCTATTTCTACACCATCATCTAATGTTAAATATTTAATATTTGTTAATTTTCCTATCCAATCATCTGCAGAAGGCAAAGCTCCTTTTTGAGGATGATTTTTTAATATTGCACTAACTTCTGGATCATTCCAATTTGTTCTATTAATTCCTTTAATAATTTCTTCAGAAGTAAAATTAACTCCTTTCCATAACCCTGGAGATAATAGTAATTGTTGTTCTAAAATTAAGTCTGGTTCTTTAGAAATATGTGTTCCAATTTTATATGTTTTTACCATGATAAATCCTATTTAATTTAATATTTAAACTTTTATATATTAACTACTTTTTAGTGTCTCCTTTTTTATCCTCTTTTCCCTTTACTTTTCCCTTTTCTTCCTCTTCTTTTTCTTCTTCTTTTTCAATATTTTTTTCATCTTTGCTTTCTTTTTTATTTTCTTCCATAAATAAATTTTTATTTTTCCCACCAATTACATTTGTAAATTTAGTCAAATGAACAAACTCTCCAAATAATTTTTCATAATCATCTTTAAATTCCCAATTGAATTTATCTTTAAGAATTGACCTATATTCAATATTCGAAACAGCTCCTTTATCAAAAGCTTTTTGAATTGTTTCTAATTCTTCTAATCTATCTTCATATCTTATTCCTTCCCAAACAAGTGCAGCATTTCCTTTAAAATTATTTTCAGTTTTAATTCTATCTAAAACTAATAAATTCCAATCTTCAACAAAATCTTCAACTTGAGATTGTAACATTGAAATCATCATTTGTATTTGATCATGAAGTGTGGCTCTATTTGTGGCCTCTCCACTCCCAGTAATTAAAGCTAAAGGTGTACCAGAAGCTGCTGCAGAACTAGATAAAAGCATTTTAATAGTTTGCTCTACAATATCTAAAGATTTGTATTCTAAAGTATCTATTTGCATAAATTTAGGCATAGCTAATCCCGCTGCATTTTCTAAATTTTCTACTAAATAATTAGCATCATCCATCATTTGAGGAGTTGGTTCATGTGTTGTATCTCCCACAGTAATAACTGGTGTTGATGTTGCTTTTACTTTAAGTGCATTTATTTGAATTTGAGCTGCTTCTAATCTATCAATAATGTCTTGAAAAGCTGGTTCGATTAATCCTAAATAATCAAAACTATTATCCAACCTATAAAGGGGAAATACAGCAATTCTTTCAGCTTTTAAATAAATTTGTCCTCTTTTTAAATTAAATAAACCTAAAGCTTCTAATTGTTTTGGGATTGGATCTCCTTTTGAATTTAATTTTGCATTAACTCCAAAATCCATAATAAATCCAAAGGGGTTTCCTTCCCTATTTAAAATAACATTTTTTTTCTTATCTCTAGCATAATCTATTCTTGAGGCATTAATTCTTTTTAAATCAGCTATACCTTTTCCATTTGAAAATGGAATAAATTCTAAAAATGCTGCACCATATTGTGCTCTATCTCTATGTAATTCTTTTTTAAGTCTTCTTAAACTAGATTTATCCCCATAATTCTGCATATTTTTAAAAAATTTATCAAATTCATCAGTATCTCCAATATATTTATATCCTGCCTTCATAATTAAATTAACATAAATATTAAGCATATTAAAAGAAATAGCATCACTAATACAAACTTCTCTAATTTTTGATTTTTCTACCCTTAAAGTAACCTCTTTTTGAGTATCTGTTGTTTTAGAAATTGCTGCTTTTGCAAAATTATTAGAACCTAATTGAATGCTTGGCCCCCTATAACTCATAACTTCATCTATAAAACTCATTTTTCATATCTCACACTATTTACTAATTTTATTGATCCTAAAATTTCTTTTATTTTTTCATGTATTCTATTAACATATAACCAAATTCCAGAACCAATAGATAAACCAACTAACATTGGAGTACTTGAAAAGGGTAACATAATCAGAGTTCCACACACAGAATAAATAAAAATATCTCCAATCATTTCTTTATAAAAAATCCAATTTTTATTTTTTTGTCTAAAAAATTTAAATTTCTCTTGAATTATATTCTTTCTTATTTGTATTTTTTTAAAAAATGATAATTTTAAATCTGGATTATAAGTCACAATTTTATTTGATTTTTTAATTGTTTCACTACTCATAATTAAAAATCATTAAAATTGTATTTAAACTTTTATATATCTTCTCTTTTGGGAATTATTCTAATAAGGCTTATTTTATTTGGTTGAATTTTTGGATTAAAATTAATTTCTTGCATAGTAGGCGAATCTATTTGTACTTTTTTTAAATCTAAATTTTGTCCTACATTGTGTCCCTTTTTACAGATAATAGGCTTCACACTAGAAGAAATCATTTTACTAGCTTCTTTAAGTGCCATCATAAAAGAAATTGCTATATCATCATGGGGAGCTTTTGATTTATAATTTTCATTTCCAGTTGAACCTTTGGTTAATATAAATCCTGCTAATTGTTCTTGCATTTCATCAATTAAATTTTGTTCATTAATATATTCTGGACCATTTTTTTTAGGAATTTTTATATATTCAGCCCCTGTTTGAATTATATTACTACATGTTTGAATAAGTTCTCTTCTTAATCTCCATTGAAAAGGTTGTTCTATAACACTCATTCCAGCCAGCCTCATTTGTGGTACTATTTCAGTTCCAATATTTGTAGCATCAGCAACTATTCTGCATGCACCATATTTATTAAATTTATCATAAAGTTTTTTCATTTTTTCAACTTTATAAGGGGTTTTGGTTCCTTTAGGCAATTTATCAATATATTTGACAGTCATTATTCCATTTAATACTTCAATAACAGTATATACTGTATAATCTGCTTTTTGTCCATCACTATTTGCAAAATCTGCACCAATAAAATAAACTGCGTTTGGATTAATTGAAAAACTAAAAGCTAATTTTTGATCATAACATTCATAAATATTTTTAATAGTAAAAGGGGCATTTTCTGTTTCTCCAAGTATTGTAACTAATTGTTGTGAAATAAATTTAAATTTACCTTGAGTGGCCCATTTAATTCTTATTTCTTCCATAGGAAAAGATTCTGGCCAAGTTGGGATTGCATTATTTAAATCTTGTTCAGAAAATGTTTTTGGATCAAAAAAAGTTCCATCTTTACGAGTAATAGCAGGTGTCTTCATCCAATAAAATTCTTTTTTCTTATCTCTTTCCTTAATTTGATGTAATAAATTAGTATTATTTTTTGGTGTAGAAGTGTTTACTATGTGCCCACCAGGATGAAGTCTTGAAAGAACATCTTCAAAATAAACTTCTGTATCTTCCCAAGCATCAATTTCATCAGCATAAATTAAATGTGCTCTTTCACCCCTTACACTCTCATATGAAACAACTCTTATTGTATTGTTTCCTTCTTTTGTGTGTATTTCTGTTTTATTCCAAACACGAGCAGTTCTTTCAGTTCCAAAATATTCTGCAAGTAATTCATTATCTTCAATTATGTTTCTTATGGATCTTAAAATTTTCTGTGCTTGCCCAGTAGTTTGTGATAAAACAATAATTTCTTGATTTTTATATTTCCAACACCACCAAAGAGTATGCCAAACTCCAATAACTGTACTTTTACTATGTCCTGTTGCAGCTTCAATAACTAAAAATCTGTGTTTTTTAATAGCTTTAATCCAATCTTCCTGAAATTTATGTACTCCTCCAAAAGTAGTAACTCCAATTAGGTTTTCAACAAAAAATTTAAAACTTAATTCACAACGCATATTAAATTCAGGATAAGACATCCCATTTAATATTTCTTCTTTAAGCTTCATAATAAGAAAATCTAAAATTTATATTTAAAGTTTTATATAAATGAGTGAATTCGGAATCGAACCGAAATTAAAGCGTCTGGAGCGCTCCGTAATGCCATTATACCATTCACCCTTAAAATATATAAATCTTTTGGTTTATTTAAAAGGAGATTGTCCCCAATGTGTGCTTTGCCATCTAGAAACAGATATGGCATATGCAGAATCTGCTATCTTTTCAGAGCTCCAACTAGGGTGTTGTGCTTTAAGTGAATATTTTATTTTCTTAACCAGGTTATCAAATTCTAAAGGCATTTAAAATAAAAGAATTTACCATATTTAAATCTTTCTATTATGTAGGTACTAGGATTCGAACCTAGGTAGCCAATTGGCTCGGGTTCTAAACCCGATGTGTTTTCCACTCCACCATACCCACTTATAATCGAGGCAACATGAATCGAACATGTACAGCTAATAAGCATGAATTTTGAATCCATTGTATTTCCCAGTCTACCATACCCCGCTATCGAGAAGGTCGGAATCGAACCGACACAGCAATTAATTGCCAGGAGCTTAAATCCTGTGATTTTCCCAGTTATCTACTTCCCGCTATGGGTTTGGCAAGACTTGAACTTACTTCTGGTGAGCTTCAGTCACCCATACTCCCACGTGTACTACAAACCCTTATGGACCGGACGGGATTCGAACCCGCAACGCCCTGGTTAAAAGCCAGGTGTTCTACCATTGGAACTACCGATCCTTATGAAGATGACAAGATTTTCACTTGCGACATTCTGGTTAAGAGCCAGATACTCTAAATACTGAGCTACATCTCCTTACGTCAAGTGTAGGACTTGAACCTACGAGACCAAAGGTCACGAATTAGCAATTCGCTGCATTACCACTCTGCCAACTTGACTTACGGCTGTAATAGGAATCGAACCTATATGTCATAAAGACCGAGGGTTCAAACCTCGCGGGCTACCATTACCCAATACAGCCAAATACCTTTATTCGGATTTAAACCGAAACTTTAGGGGTCGAAACCCTATGTGCTATTCCTTACACCATAAAGGCTTATGGGCATACTGGGAATCGAACCCAGATCACAGACACATAAGGTCTGCACACTACCACCATGTTATATGCCTTTTATGATGGGGCTAGAGAGAATCGAACTCCCATCCCTGATTATTATGAAAATAAATTACTAATATAGGAACGAAAGGATTTGAACCCTTGATCTTCCGCGTATCAGACGGATGCATTAACCAGACTATGCTACATTCCCGAAATATTCTATATTAATACTCCTTAATCTTTTTTCTATCTAATTCTTCATGAAGTTCCATATGACAATTAAAACATAATAACTGACATTTATCTAACTCTTTTTTAATCCATTCAAAAGAAAGGTGTGTGTATTCTGAAATAGTAAAATCTTTTTCTGATTGGTCCTTATGATGAAAAGATAAAGATCTCATACATTTATTATATCCACACATTTCACATTTTCCACCCTTATATTCAACAGCTTTTATTTTAAGTTTATTTCTAAATTTTTTTACTTGGCAAGAATTACAAGTGTTTAATCTATGTCCAGATTTTCTAATATAAATATATCTTCTACCACAACAATTACAAGTTCTTGTTTCTCCTTCATGACTTTTTCTCATCTTACCATTATTCTTTTTTAATATTTAAACTTTTTGATAGAACTCTTTGTGTTCTACCATTAAATTATAGCCCTTTACGCCCCCAGCGAGATTTGAACTCACGTCTTCAGGTTGAAAACCTGATATACTTGACCGGACTGTACTATGGGGGCAAAATGCTCCTAATGAGATTCTAACTCATGTTTACTGGTAGAGAACCAATTGTACTTGAACTCTATACGATAGGAGCAAATTAGGAATGTGAGAGTTGAACTCACCCTTCAAGGACCACAACCTTACGTGCTAGACCGCTACACTAAATCCTAACGCCTAATCCGGGAATCGAACCCGGGTCTCCTGCGCGACAGGCAGGTGTCTTACCACTAGACTAAGTAGGCAAAATAGGGCCAGCAGGATTCGAACCTACGTTTCTGGGTTCAAGGCCCAGTGTCCTTGACCAACTAGACGATGGCCCTATAAATAGGCCGTAAGAGAATTGAACTCTTATCTCAACCATGTAAAAGTTGTGTGCTATACCATTACACCAACAGCCTATATAAGCCTAAAGGGAATTAAACCCCTACTTCAGAGGTAGAAACTCTGCGTGCTATCCATTACACCATAGGCCTTTTATCTCTCCTGCCTGAGTTGCACAGACCTCCACAGGGTTACAGCCTGTTGTCGCACTCCGCGACTTAGAAGAGTTTACGACCCTGATTGGATTCGAACCAATGACCAACAGATTAACAGTCTGTCACTCTGACCACTGAGTTACAAGATCATATGCGAACATTGGGAATCGAACCCAAACCTAGGGATTGGAAATCCCTCATACTACCACTATACTATGAACGCATTAAATATCTAAAGACTAGGAAAGTTACTACCTAACCTGATGGACCCAGTGAGATTTGAACTCACATCTCCTCGGTGCAAGCGAAGTATTCTACCATTACTACTATAGGCCCTTAATTTGTGGAGAAATAACAGAGATATGGAGGAGAATTGAACTCCTATGCAAAGGGTTGCAGCCAATGCCATGGACCCCCCATCCCACATCTAAGCCGGTAGGGGGATTCGAACCCCCGACCTATTCCTTACAAGGGAATTGCTCTAATGCCACTGAGCTATACCGGCAGATGAGGTGTCTCGGATTTGAACCGAGATACCGTGGTCCCAAACCACGGAGGTTACCAAGTTCCCTCAACACCCCTTATGAATGTGAGGTCACTTTTATAATTAATATAATAACAACCTTTAAACTATGTTATGACCCCACAATGAATTTATTGACGTGTCGGACACGTATCATTGTAGGGATTACGTTCGAATTGTCTATCGAAAGAAATCCCATGATAATTAACATTAACTGCTAACTTCTTACTAAGTTTTATCAATGTTTTATTTATCATACAACTTTCAAGAAATTAGGGTATATAAACCTTTCGGTAGTTTTCTAGAGAAATTAACTATTTTTATAAAAAAACTGTAAAAATAGTTAATTTCTAAACAGAAAGATTTATAAAGACTCACTAACTAAAATTATCATGAGTAGAGAAATAAAATTTAGAGCTTGGAATGGATGGTTAGAAAAGTTTGAAAAAGACTTTGAAATAAGAAGAGAGGGGGATAGATTAACTTTTTGGATTGATGATAATGAAAACGAAGAATGTGTCCAGTTAGGAGATATACAACAGTTCACAGGATTAAAAGATAAAAATGGTGTTGAGATTTATGAGGGAGATGTTGTTAGAATTAATTCAGATTCATTTTTAGATAGTAAAGTTATTTTTGAACATGGTTGTTTTAAATTGATTGAAATAAGATTGGGAGATTCAGAAGCATTTAATCATTTTAGAGAAAGACAATTAAGAATAATAGGAAACATCTATGAAAATCCAGAGTTATTGAAATGATTAAAACAGAATTTTTAAGAAATTGGCAATTAAAAGCATATAAAGAATGGGAAAGAAATAAAGCTAATGGAATATTTTTAGGTTGTACTGGATCTGGGAAAAGTATTGCTGCGATGTATTGTATTCAAGAAAAAGCAGTAAATACAATTATAGTGGTTCCAACTATTGCTTTAATGAATCAATGGACAGAAGAATTAGATAAAAATCTTGGAATTCAATGTGGTCAAATAGGGGATGGAAAAAATATACAAAAACCAATAACAGTAGCTGTTATTAATTCTATAAGAGATAAAAATCTTTCCATGTTTGAAATGATTGTTTTAGATGAAACACATAGATATGGGTCATTAGAAAACATAAAACCAATCATGAATAATGAATTTAAATATAAATTGGGAATAACTGCTACACTTAAAAGATCAGATGGGCAACACAAAATTCTTGAAATATTAATAGGTAAAATTGTTTATGAATATAATACAGAAGATGCAGTAAATGATGGTGTTCTAAGTAATTTTGAAATAATCAATGTTTCAATAAAATTAACTGAAATTGAAAAAGAAAAATATGATAAACACACAAAAACAATAGAGAAAAATTCTTTTCAAGGAATGTTTGATGTAGCAAGAAATCAAGGACATCCTAAATTTTTCCAAGCAATAAATGCTGTGCGTGCAACTAGTTGGAGAAAAGCAGTTATATCTAATGCTACTGGCAAGATGGAAGCGTTATTAAGCATTGTGAGGGCAGAAAATGGAAAAAAGGTAATAATCTTTAATGAAACAATAAAAATGGCTGAAACAGAGAGAAAATTACTTAAAAAAAATGGTTATGAATCAGAGATATATCATAGTAAAAGTAAAAATCAAGAAGCTATTGAGAAATTTAGAAATGGAGAAGTTAATATACTTATCTCTGTTAAATCTTTAAATGAAGGATTAGATGTAAAAGATGTAGATGTAGGTATTCGTGTAGCTGGAACTAATCAAGATAGAGATACTATTCAAAGACTGGGTAGAAGTCTGAGAGTAGTTGAAGGAAAAACAAGTGCTAAATATTATCAGATTTACTGTGATGATACTATTGAAAAGTGGCAAATAATTAAAAATACTAATGCAATTAAATCTGCAGCAGATAAAGTTATTTGGAAATAGTTGTTTTATTAAAAACGAAAGATTTATAAACTAAAAGGAATTAAAAATAATATGAAAGAATACAATAAAGAAAAAACCCTACATTTAGATAAAAATGGTATTGGGGAAATTAGTTTAAATAATAAAGAAAAATTGAAAATTATGTTTCCCATGTATCTTAAATCCAAATATTTTTGGAGTTGGAAAAAGTTTAAATTTGATTGGTGGGTTCAATACACTGGTGCTTTTTGGAATAAAAACGGAACTGGATCAATCAGAAAAATGCAAACATATTTAAAAAAACACTTTAATGTAGTGGTGCGTTAAAATGGGTTATCTTCATATTCCGAATCTTTACAAAAATACAGAAATTCTTTTATTTAAAGAATGTTATGCTATGGAAAAGATTCATGGAACCTCCACACATATTCAATGGAAAGATGGAAAAATTAGATTTTTTTCTGGGGGAGAAAAGCACGAGAAATTTATTAATTTGTTTAATGAGCAATTTTTAATAAACAAATTCACTGAATTATTTGGAGTAGAAGAATCTAATATAATAATTTATGGAGAAGCATATGGTGGAAAACAACAAGGCATGTCTCATACTTATGGGAAAGAATTAAAGTTTATTGTATTTGATGTTAAAATTGATGATAATTGGTTAGATGTTCCAAATGCTGAAGATGTAACTAAAAAATTCAATTTGGATTTTGTTTTTTATAATAAAATTAAAACAGATATGAATTTATTAAATTTTGAAAGAGATAGTGATTCTATTCAAGCAATTAGAAATGGTTGTGGAATTGGTAAAATGAGGGAAGGTATTGTGTTGAGACCTTTAATTGAAGTAAAAAAAAACAATGGTGACAGAATAATTGTTAAACATAAAAGAGATGAATTTATTGAAACCAGAACTAAAAGAGAAGTTGATCCGAAAAAATTAAAAGTAATAGAAGATGCAAAAGCAATCGCAAAAGAATGGGTAACACTCATGAGATTGACACATGTGTTAGACAAATTAAATAATCCAACAGAAATAGAAAAAACCGGGATAGTTATTAAAGCAATGATTGAAGATATTCGTCGTGAAGCAAAAGGAGAAATTGTCGAATCCAAACAAGCAATACAAGCAATTGGTAAATCAACTGCTAAATTATTTAAGCAGAAAATCAGTAAAATATAAAAATAGAAAGATTTATAAAGTAAATAGAACTTAAATTAATATGAAAACGTTAAAAGATGTCGATATATTTCATAAAGAATATGAACCTGGGGAATCTCAACAAAAGGAATGGATTAGAGAATCTATAATGGAATATCTAAATCCTAACAATTGGGGCCTTTACGCAGATGAAGATTATGATGATGAAAATGAAATGGGTAAAATACTGGATGAACCATTTTTAGATATTCAAGAATTTGAATTAATCTCTAAATTTATTAAATACTGGTTTAATATAAAATGAGTAAATATAGGTGGGATTATTGTGTTTCTTGTAATAGGAGAACAACAACTCATTTAATAGATGGAACTTGTTTATGTAAAACTTGTATAAAAAATGGAGAAACTAGAGAAACTTCTGAAAAAAAGAAAATCATTAAAAGAAAAGTTAATAAAAATGGTGATGAGGTTATTCTTATTTGGGGAGACCCCCATTTTCCATTTCACAGGGAAGGATATATTGAATTTCTACTTGCTATAAATAAAAAATATAATCCAACAAAAATTATTTGTACGGGAGATGAGATAGATAACCACGTTATGAGTTTTCATGATACTAATCCAGATAATATTGGAGGTGGAGAAGAACTTGATGTTGCAATAAAATATCTTTCAAAATTATATGAAGCTTTTCCAGAAATGGATTTAGTAGATTCTAATCATGGGAGTATGGTTTTTAGAAAAGCAAAGGTTGGAGGGATCCCTTTAAAATTTATTAGAAGCATGAAAGAAATACTTGAAGCTCCTAAGGGTTGGAATTGGCACAAAGATTATTTATATACAATGATTAATGGGCAGGATTTATTTGTTACTCATGGATTAAAAAAGAATTCATTAAGGCTTGCAGAACAATATGGTTGTTGTGTCGCACAAGGCCATTATCATGAAGATATGGGAATTCAATTTTCGAGTAATCCTAGAAAACTTATTTGGGGGATGAGTACTGGTTGTGGGGTTGATGATAAATCTCTTGCTATGGAATATAATAAAACTAATATGAAAAGACCAATATTGGGTTGTGGATTAATTATTAATGGGATTCCTAGAAATATTCCAATGATTATAGAGAATGGTAAATGGAATGGAATCTGTTAGAAGTAATAACATGGAAGATGAATGGGATGAACCAACCATAAAATTTAGGACCATTATGAAAACAACAGGTTTTTTAACAAAAATTGATTCAATTATTTGCTGGGGTAGAATTGAGGAATAATTTTATCAACCTTTCCATTTTTTTTAGAATATAAATCTACTATCCAAAAACCTTTGTGTGCAGGAATCCCTTTACCCCTCATAAATTTGCTTTGTCCCATTAAAGTTCCCGTTTGAAATGTATGAACTCCTTGATAATAAATATATTCTGCTTTATGAAAGTGTCCAATAAATGCCACATCAGGTAATTTTTCTCCAGCACCTTGTAATGATTCAATAATCTTTTGACTTTTATAACTTATTGCATATGAACTTCCTCCATCTGGGTGTAATAATTTAATTTTGGATCCAGTTTCTAGTTTAATATCAGCTTCAGCATTCCCTAAATAATAATTTTCTATTCCTTCTTTATCTAATCTTAGTTTAAATACATTTCCAAATTCCACTCCAGCCCCTCGAACAAAAGTATTATATTCGTGATTACCAGTTATGTAAACAAGAGGTTTATTTAATTCTCCAAATTTACTAAATTCTTTTACAGATTTCTCTAATTGATTATCAAATCCAATTGCATCTTGTTCAAAAATTGCTGCTGGTCTATTTTGATACCATCCATCAGCGATATCTCCAGTACACACAAGCAAATCAACATTTTCAGACTTAGCCACCTTAATAGCAGTATTCATTAATTTTGGATCATATTGTTTATGTCCTATGTGGGTGTCTCCAAAAACCAACATTTTTGTATGGTCATTAGAAATATTATAAACACTAGAATCCTGTCTTCTTAATTTTTTAGAAGCATTAGCAAGAGAGGAAATTGCATCAAGATCATAGCCCTTTTTTTTTAATTTTTTAATTAATTTATATTCCTCAGACATTATAAAAGAATCATATTTCTCATTTAAATTTGAAAATTTATCTTCTATAGATTTATTTTTTACCATATTTTATTTAATTTATTACCTTATTTAAACTTTTAGATATTGTTACTTTATAATGACAATTTTATCCTTAAAATTATTTAAAATAAATTATTTTAACATATAAATCTTTAAATACTAAAAAATATATTTAAATTTATGACACCAAAAGAAGCAGAAGAAAAATATGGTAAAGAGAATGTTCAAGAAATGTGGGAAGAAATAAATCTTTATGAAACAAAGATAACCTACTCTCCAAATGGACTTGATTTACCAAAACACGTTTGGGAAGATGCTTTTATTAGACTTCTCTTACAAAATGAAAAAATAGAAAGGTTTATATAATAAACAAACTTTAAATATTTATGAATAATTTAGAAAAAAGGATTAATGAGGCCATTGAAAATAAAAAAGAATTTGATTTTTTGAATAATTTTAATTTAATTTGTACAAATAAACCTTTAAATGAGTCCTATCTTAATTTTTGTTTAGATATATATAATAAATTAATTAATGAACAAATGAAATATTTTGCTAAATATAATGCTTTAAGATTAACTTGTCTGCAGCTCACTCATGAAAATAAAATTCAAATCAAATAAAAAAAAAGCTCCCACTTGGAATTTAAAAACACAAGTTAAAGGAGCTTTACGTAGAGTTTCTACTAGATCTCCCCAACATAAAGAATGTATGGAAAAAGCAATACATCCCACTATAAAAGGTCCAAGAATGGGAAAACAATATATCTGTGCAAAATGTAAAAAGACTTTTAGTGGAAATAATGTTCAAGTAGATCATCTTGAAGAAGTAATTCCAGTTAATAAATCTATAGAAGAAATGTCTTGGGATGAAATAATAAAAAGGATATTTTGTCCTGCAGATAAATTACAGGTATTATGTAAAGCTTGTCATAAAGAAAAAACTTCTGAAGAAAGAAAAAAACGTAAAAAATATAAAGAATTAAAACAGAAAGATTTATAAATGACCAATTCTTTATTTTTATATGACTAGAGAAAAACTTAAAAAAGAATTAAAAGAATTAAAAAAAGATTCTAAATTGATGTTATCTGATATAAAATTAATGGAACAAGAAATTATTGGATTAAAAAGAATTCTTGCTCAACAAACAAACTTATTAACTCAAGCATATTCTAATACAAGGGATATGTTTTTTGGACCAAATGAATTTATTTTAGGACCTAATCATGAGGTTTGGAAAGGAATTAAAGTAACTCTAGGAGGAGAAGTAATTACAGATAAAGTTAGTAAAATTCTCCTTTTTGGACCAACCTTCATAAAAGAATAATTTGTCACCAATAAATAACAACTACCGAAAGGTTTAAATAGTATTTATACCTCTAAATTATATGGAAGAACAAGAAATAAAAAAAGTCCATGGTTTAATTACTTATATTAAAGTAACAAAAGAAGGAGAAAAGTTTGGGAAAAAGTGGAGACTCTATTCCATTAAATTAGATTCTTCTGAATTTTTTTATTCTGCTTTTGGAAACCTCGATGATGATCCTTATAGCCATTATTCTGAAGGAGATAATGTAATTTTAGAATATATTTTAAAAGGAGAATACCACAACATTAAATCTATAAAAATTTATAATCCTGAAGGAGAAGCTAAATTTAAAGAATATATGGATAATTCAGTAAAAAAAGAAATTATTAAACCAATACAAAATATAATTGTTGAAGATATTTTTTGTGGAGAATTTAAAATAAATGATTCACTTTATGAAATTTCTATAAAAAAGAAATAATGGTTTGTAATAAAAAAATAAATTTAGAAAAGGGGTGGAATCATTATTGTTCATTTATAAAACTATTAGGATTTAAAAATGATATTGTCTGGGGTGTATATCTAGGGTGCCCTTGTAAAAAACATGATATTTACTACTCAAAAGAAGGAACAATTTCTAAATGGTCTGCTGACCTACTTCTTAAGCAAGATATCTCTAAAGAATTTATAAAATCTAATAAAAAATTTCTGGGTATTGTAGTTAGTAATTTAATGTGGTTAGGGGTATTCCTTGGAGGAATTTTTGTTTGGAAAACTTGGTCTAGTAAATGGGCTGAAAGATATAAATAGAAAGGTTTATATACTCTTATTTCTTAGTTTTTATAATCATGTGATTGATGACTAAAGTGTTACACTGGGAACAGACTAGAGTTAGGTGGAGTTAAATTAGGGGCTTTCACACATATGCCTTGAAAAAACCTAAATAAGAGGGGTTGAATTTAATGTTGAAACTAGCATGATTATTTTTATTACACATCTGTGGGGTAATGGTAACCCTTTGGCCTCATGAGCCAAGACTCTATGTTCGATTCATGGTAGATGTATTTTTTAGAAAGATTTATAAACTAAAAGAAACTATTATTTTAATGAAAATGAATAAATTAATATTGATGAGGGGATTGCCTGGGAGTGGAAAAAGTACTTGGATAAAAGAGAAAGGTTATGAAATATGTGCAATCTGTCCAGATACAATTAGATTAATGTATGCTACACCCAATCCAACAATATCTCAATCATATGATGGTAAGGTATGGAAAATAATTAATGATATTTTAGAAACAAGAATGAAAAATGGGTTTTTTACTATTTTAGATGCAACAAATATCACTTGGAAATCAATAAAACCATATGTTAAATTATGTGAAGATTATGAATTTGAATTAGAAATTATGGATTTTTCAAATGTTCCCTTAGAAGAATGTCTTAAAAGAAATAAAGAAAGAGAATATTATAAATATGTTCCTGAAGAAGTGTTAAGAAGAATGTCTCTTCAATTAAAAACAACAGATAATGATCAAATAGAAAAGTTTATAAAGAAAAAATAAAACAAATCTTAATAATAACTCCTTTCAACCAAATAAATGTTCTCAGATTATTGAATTATAAATATTATTTTTTACATAAAAGTTTAAATAATATAACATCATCTAATATTATGACTAAAAATCTAGATGATAAGGTTGAAGAAGGAGAAGATAAATCAATTTCTGAAAAAGAATTTTTTAAAATTTTACTTGAATCTGAAGAGAATTTAACACAAAAAATAAATAAATATAATTCTAGTATTGTGTCATATCATGCTTTAATAAATAAATCTTTATTTTATAAATCAATAGGGTATAATATTAAATATTATCTTACTACTTCTGGAATACTTTATTTAAAACCCCATTATTATACTCCTGGATTTAAATAAGTTCTTCCTATTAAAATAATATATATCTGCTACGCATCGCTTAGTACACCCCCCATAATTTAAAATTAAATTTTTCATATATGCCTTCCCCCAGTCCAATATAGGGCTCAGTGTACCGCATATTAAAAATTTTTAAAAAAATTTTTTAACTTTTCATATTATATTTTAATATTTTGGGTGAAAATATTATTTGATATTTAATATTTGATATTTTAATATTCCATATTTTAATATTCTTTGAGTTATCCAGAAGACCTAGCCGGAGTTTAGATTCATGGTCTTGAGAAATCCTTAACCTATTTCCTAGGTGGTTTTGGTATGACATACCCCCTTATAAAAGAACTACTCCGTGAAACGAAATATTTAAAAAGTATCTTCTTATATATTACTTTATAAACTTATGTGTCATTATAATCATTATACTGTTATACACAATATTTATAAACTATGTTCTATTTTTTAGGGTATGAAAACACAGAATAGGAGAGTAAGAGAGAAGAGAAAGGTTATTAGTTTTTATTCTATGGGTGAAAGAGACTATATAGGAGTAGAAGGAAATTATATAACTAAAATAACTCAAGAGAATTTATTTGGGGTTAGTGTTGAGTATAGTTATTGTTCTGGGAGTGGGGAGTTTTTCCTTAAGCTAGAAGATTTTAAAGAAGAATATAATGGTTATTATTTTTTAAGTGTGAGTGATGGAGTTGCAAGAATAAACCACAGTAAAGTTCATTATAATAATTATGAAGATAAAAAAGAAGTTACTGTTAATTGGGGGGTTACTAAACAATGGTATCATAAAAGTAAGTGGAATAATAGATTAAAAGAGATAGGGATTGAAAGAGGGGAAAATAAAGGAATGAAGAGAGAAAAGAAATTAAATCCGCAAAACTGTATAAGAG
>Ga0190303_1000247_pt1 | contig 22176 bp, 24 predicted proteins | sample 48700701_MG_FD_161672 | JGI IMG/M metagenome (GOLD analysis project Ga0190303, IMG submission 161672) | Hydrothermal vent sediment bacterial communities from Southern Trench, Guaymas Basin, Mexico - 4870-07-0-1_MG | ecosystem: Environmental > Aquatic > Marine > Hydrothermal vents > Sediment ... | reverse complement strand
GCAGCAGGAGTATCTTATACCCTCCCAGTTGTGAGGTCTGCACCAACCAACTACCAGCTTCGCGTACCTGATCTATCGTAATAGGATGCCCCACCTCGTGAGGCTGCATATGTATCAGGTCAGGGTGGTTACCCGCGGCCAGCAACAAACAGCTTTTACACTGCCCACAAGCAACGTTCAATTCTCCGGGGTGTAGCTTACGGCACAATAGTCGTGCGGCCCAGCTCTCAGCAAAATCAGATTTCCCGATCCCCTGCTCACCTGATATCAACAGGGCATGCGGCAACCTGTTTTGAGCTAACTGCCTCAGCAATTGGCCCCATAGCTTATGCTGCCAGGGGTAGAGGCTGCCGGGTAGTGTTTGATCCATGGTCATTTCTATTCAAATAGCCTGTGCTGCAACAGCGAGAGGATCTCTGCCTGAACTTTATCTAGCGGCTGATCTGCATTAATTACGGAGTAACGCTGAGGATCTGCGCCAGCCCTTTTCAAGTAGACCTGTCTGACCCGCTCAAAAAATTCATGTCGCTCTCTCTCAAAACGATCCGGTTTGCCGCGCCGCGAAACACGTGCCATGCCTATCTGGACAGGTAGATCCAGGACGATTGTCAGATCAGGTCGCAAGTCACCCTGAACCCACTGTTCCAGACGGGCTATTTTGCTTTGAGAAAGGTTTCTACCACCGCCCTGATAAGCATAAGTCGCATCGGTAAATCTGTCACAAAGTACTGTTTTACCCTCAAGCAAGGCTGGTTTAATCAGTTGATTCAGATGCTGAGCACGGGCAGCAAACACCAGCAACAGCTCAGCGTCATCGTGTAGTGCTTCTTCCTGGTTAGCCAGAAGCAACTCCCGGATCTGCTCGGCAATCACAGTTCCACCCGGCTCTCGGGTTAATATAAGTGGCAGAGACCGCTCTTCAAAACAGGTTTTTATAAATTTGATATTGGTGGTTTTCCCGACGCCTTCAATCCCTTCGACGGTTATAAACCTGCCGCTATCTGCTTTTGTGCTCATATTGATAGAATCTCTCAATCCTGCCGACGCCTTTTTACTTAAGTGGCGTGGAACGATAATGGCTGCTGCGCTTTTCGATCTGAAAGCGACGCACTGCCCGCTGGTGTTCGACCAGTGTATCAGAAAACAGATGAGTTCCATCTCCTCGCGCCACAAAATAAAGGCTGGCACCCGATGCCGGATGCATTACCGCATGGATCGCTGCCCGACCCGGCATCGCTATAGGTGTAGGTGGTAATCCATGATGAATATAGGTGTTATAGGCTGTGTTACTGGTCAGATGCCTGCGTGTCAGATTACCCTTAAAGGACTCTCCAAGACCATAGATGACCGTCGGATCGGTCTGCAACCGCATACCCGCCTCAAGCCTTCGCACAAAAACCCCGGCAATCTCCGGTTGCTCCCTCAGAACTGCCGTTTCTTTCTCTACAATAGAAGCCATCACCAGGGCGCCATAAGCATCTTTATAAGGCAGGTCAGGGTCACGCTGCTGCCACTCCTCATCCAATAGCTGCTCCATCTTGCGGTAAGCACGCCGCAAAACATCAAGATCACTGCTACCCGATACGAAGCTGTAGCTGTCCGGGAAAAATCGACCTTCGGGATGTTCTCCATCTCTGCCGAGTAGAGTCATTATTTCAGCCGCAGAAAGCCCAATCAGCCGGTGATCCATCTTTTCCAGGGTATTCAATCGAACCATCATCTGGCGGAAATTCCAGCCCTCCGGAAAGGTAACCCGGTACTGAATAACCCGCCCCAGCTCCAGCTTTAATAGAAGTTCAGCCGGGGTAATCGGACTCTCAATCAAATATTCACCCGCCTGAACACGGTGCGCGCTGTTGGCTAAATGCGCATAAAACGCAAACCAACCAGGCTTTTCAATCAACCCCTGTTTTTCAAGCTCCCCCGCCAGAAAAGAGAAAGAGCTACCCGGTTTAACCTGCACAACCAGGCTCTGCTGCTTCATTTCAATGGGTGTATTAAGATAGTTGTACAGTTGCCAGGCTGCAATCAACGCCAGCAATAGCAGGGTAAAACCGGCATAGAGTAATCTGGCAAGCCACTTCATCCTAGAATCCTCAGTTGGACAGGATAGAGTGTGCGTTTGTGGCGGTACAGGGCAAGGCGCAATGACGCAGAATAGTTGTTCTATTCCAAGGAATTGCAACGCTGCACTGTGCCGCCACAAATGTGCAATCTGCCCTGTAGCGTGACTCACCCAGCGGATGAAGAGATAGATCAAAACCAATTACGTTCATACCAACAAGTTACTAATTAGAATGGAGCAGTCAACTGAGGAATCTAGGTTCATGCCGTTTTGACTTTAAAAAGCTGGTCTGTGATATCCAGTAATTGATGGGTAACCGGCCCAGGCTTGAAGATGGACTGGTCCCACTGCCTGACAGGCCAAATGCCAATCACACTGTTACAGATAAACAGCTCGCTTGCTTCAAAAAACTGTTGTAGCGGTAACCTTACCTGTTGGACGGGCAACCCGAGCACCTCAGCCTGTTCCAGCAGATAGCTGCGCATCACACCCACCACCCCGGCACGATCCAGCTTGGGGGTCACCAGGTTACCGTCTATTACCGCAAACAGGTTGGTCATGATACCTTCAACCACGGCGCCCTGCGTATCCAGCATAACCCCCTCAATCCAGTCATCAGTCATCCATTCACACCGCGCTATCACCTGATCCAACCGGTTTAAATGCTTAATACCAGCCAGCTGTTCATTCACTGGCAGTCGGTAAACACAAGTTCTTATGGCAACGCCATCTTCTCGGTAACTCTGGGGATATTCAGTGGGCTGGTATCCTAAAAAGATACGGCGCGGTTCAGGCCGGGGAGCAGCGTAACCACGGCCTGCAGAACCTGCGGTTACGATCAGCTTAAGGGTACCGTTGTATAGTCTTGCTGAAAGCACCTTCAGCTCCGACCAAAACAGATGTTCCATCTCTGCGGAAAAAGGGATATTTAGCCTTGAACAACCAAGTTTCAACCGTTCGGCATGGCTCTGCGCCAGAATCACCTGACCATTAACCACCGCCATAGTTTCGAATAATCCGTGACCATAGGCCATGCCACGATCGGTAGCAGACACAGCTGCCTGCTCTGAACCATCCACATACACCCATTCTGGAGATGAATTCATAGGTTCAATATTATCAGACTGTTGCCACCCCTAACAAAGAGCGGCTAACTATTCAGGCTGCTTAAATACTAGCGAACCGTTGGTACCACCAAAACCGAACGAGTTAGACAGCACCACTTTAATTTTTCTCTGCTGTGCGGTATGGGGGACATAATCAAGATCGCAACCTTCGTCAGGGTTATCCAGATTAATCGTGGGCGGAGCCACCTGATCACGAATGGCCAATATTGAGAAGATTGCCTCTACAGCTCCTGCCGCACCTAAAAGATGGCCCGTCATTGACTTGGTTGAGCTAACTGGGATCTTATCAGCAGCATCACCCAACACTAGTTGAACAGCTTTTGATTCAGTGACATCTCCCGCAGGAGTGGATGTTCCGTGAGCATTAATATAATCGATCTGATCCGGGGTAATGCCCGCATCCTGAATAGCATTGCGCATTGATGCCACGGCGCCAACACCACCTTCTGCCGGAAGCGTCATATGATAGGCATCCCCGCTCATACCGAAGCCAATCAGTTCAGCGTAAATTTTTGCGCCGCGTTTTTTCGCATGTTCATACTCTTCGAGCACCAACGCACCTGCTCCATCGGACAGTACAAACCCGTCCCGATCCCGATCCCAGGGGCGGCTGGCCACCTGCGGGTCATCATTGCGGGTCGAGAGTGCCCTGGCTGCGGCAAAACCACCCAAACCAAGCTGGGAGGTAGCCATCTCCGCGCCGCCAGCCACCATGACATCCGCATCACCATAAGCGATCATTCGCGCAGATAGACCGATATTGTGGGTTCCCGTAGTACAGGCTGTCGCCACCGCAATATTCGGGCCCTTAAACCCATACTTAATAGACAGGTTTCCAGAAATCATATTTATGATACTGGCAGGGACAAAAAACGGAGAAACCTTACGCGGCCCGGAAGATTTGATCAGGTCATAATTACGCTCGATTGTGGTAAGGCCGCCAATACCCGAGCCAACGGCAACGCCAATACGGTGAGCATTCTCTTCAGTACACTCTAAGCCGGAGTCCTGCACCGCCTGAATTGAGGCGATTATTCCGTATTGAATAAAGGGGTCCATCTTTCGAGTATCTTTAGTTGACAGGTACTCAGACAGATCCAAGCCCCGTATCGAACCACCAAAACGCGTGGCATAGGCAGACACGTCAAAATGGTCCAGCATTTGGATTCCGCTTTTCCCCACCAGAACATTACCCCAGGACTCTACGACAGTATTGCCCACAGGAGTTAACATTCCCAGGCCTGTTACCACTACCCTTCTGCGCGACATACGATCTCCCCCTCTCTACAGGACTCAAACAAACAAAAGCCGCACTACCTCAGGACAGTGCGGCTTTTTTAACAACTAAAATTGTATACTAAGGGTTGTTGTTAATGTGGTCGATCGCCAACTGAACAGTAGTGATTTTTTCAGCTTCTTCGTCCGGGATCTCTGTTTCAAACTCCTCTTCAAGAGCCATGACAAGCTCTACTGTGTCCAGAGAGTCTGCACCAAGGTCCTCAACAAAAGAGGATTCATTTGTCACCTCATCATCCTTAACACCCAGTTGTTCACAAACAATTTTTTTGACTCGTTCTTCAATAGTACTCATAACCCTAGTCACTCCTATGGATATTGAAACAGGTCGCAGTGTTGTTACTGCCAACAAATAAATTCTTTTAACTAACCTTTCTCAGCAAGGCCAATTATCACTCTACAAGCGGGAAGTCGCATATTAGCAAAGTTTTCAGCTATTACAATATTGAATTACTATAAAAACAACTTCTGGGGAACCATTTAAGAGAAAAGACCGCTCATTACATCTGATTTTCTTTTTTTACATATACATACCGCCATTGACGTGGATGGTTTCCCCAGTAATATATGCCGCCCCGTCCCCTGCAAGGAAAGCCACTACAGCACCAATCTCTTTTGCTGAACCTAATCTGTTAAGCGGAATCTGTCCCAGCAACGCATCCCTTTGACCATCAGGCAGGGCACGGGTCATATCGGTATCTATAAAACCCGGAGCAATTGCGTTCACGGTGATACCACGCGAAGCCATTTCTCGCGCCAGCGCACGGGTAAAACCCTCTACTCCAGCCTTGGCCGCAGCATAATTACACTGCCCAGCATTGCCCATCGAACCTACAACAGAACTGATATTGATAATCCGACCCCATCGTGCCTTGGACATCGCCCGCAAAGAGGCCTTAGATACTCGGTAAATGGAGCTAAGGTTGGTGTCGATCACCTGATCCCACTCATCATCCTTCATCCGTAACATAATATTATCACGAGCAATACCAGCATTATTGACCACGATTGCAGGTGAACCATAACTCTCAGCAATTAAAGTAAAAACTTCTGCTACAGAAGCTGCCGAGGTCACATCTAGCACCAAACCTTTTCCTTTATTACCTGCAACCTGCAAATATTCAGTAATGCTCTCTGCACCGACTTCCGAAGTTGCAGTACCCACCAACACATAGCCTCGCTCAGCCAGTTCCAAAGCCACTGCCTTGCCAATGCCGCGCGTCGCACCTGTCACCAGCGCAATTTTACCCTCTATGCTCATAGCTTCCTCGCTATTATCTATTGGTGATCTCTGAATAATTCATAATCAAAGACCCCTCTGATTTGTCCACCAAAGTCTTCAGCCAGCCAGCAGTTTATCCAGGCCCGCCACGCTACCGATTGAACCGGTTTCCGTTTTCCGGTCAATACGCTTAACCAAACCGCTTAACACTTTGCCTGGACCACACTCGACCAGCTTCGTGGCACCTTGATCTAGCATAAATTTAACACAATCAACCCAAAGTACTGGTTGATACAGCTGCTGTACTAGTAGCTTCCTGATCTGCGAAGGCGAATCACCAACACCCGCATTGACATTATGTACCACCGGAATAGCAGGCATTTTGATCTCCGTTGATTCCAGTATCTTTTCCAGCTCAGCAGCAGCTGGGAGCATCAGATCACAGTGCGAAGGCGCACTTACCGCCAGTCGCATGGCTCTTTTAGCACCCGCCTGTTTAACCAGTTCTATCGCTCTATCAACCGCTTCGGAGTTTCCTGCGATGACAGTCTGCCCTGGCGAATTAAAATTAACCGCAGTCACAACCTGACCTTGTGCCGCCTGCTGACAAGCGCCGTTAATAGCCTCGTTATCAAGCCCCAGTATAGCGGCCATAGCACCCTGCCCTGCCGGGACTGCGGCCTGCATATATTGTCCTCTCAGATTGACCAGGCGAACGGCATCTTCAAAGTCTAACGCCTCAGCGCACACTAAAGCGCTATATTCACCAAGACTATGGCCCGATAAAATTGCTGGCAGCTGACCCTCTCTTTGCTGCCAAACACGCCATAGTGCAATACTTGCAGTTAACAATGCTGGCTGCGTTATATCTGTTCGGTTAAGCAGATCCTCTGGCCCATTCTGTACGAGAGACCAAAGATCCAGATCCAGTACTGCAGAGGCCTGATCAAAAGTTTCCTTAACCACCGGATAGGTCTCAACCATATCTGAGAGCATGCCGACAGACTGGGATCCTTGCCCCGGGAATATAAATGCAAGTGACTGACTCATTTGATTTCCTGTACTGTTTGAATCGCGCTATCTGCAAAATAAAACGTGGGTTTATCTTATGAGGATTTTATTAAACCCACACCACTCTATGATCTATCTAATGGATAGCGATATTATCATTAATCAACCGTGGCAACTGACTTCTCGTTTCCTGTATTGCCCGTTCTATCGCCTGTTCGAAACTGGCCTGGTTAGCGTTGCCATGACTTTTAATCACCGTCCCCTGAACCCCCAACAAACTGGCTCCATTATAACGCATGATATCCCACTGACCCGCTAACCGCTTAATGATAGGTTGCGCCAATGCACCAACCAGCCTCGAATATAAATTTCTACGAAAACCTTCGAGTAGCTGAGCATGAGCCATTTTGACCAGGCCCTCACTGGTTTTAAGCGCCACATTGCCCACAAATCCATCACAAACGATAACATCGACCTCGCCGCTAAAAATTTGGTCGCCTTCGACAAACCCCACATAATTAAGACGCCGATCCGCAGCGATCAAGCGGGCCGCTTCTCTGACCTGATTGCTCCCCTTGGTCTCCTCCTGCCCTACATTCAACAGGGCAACACTCGGTGCAGAAATATTATCCACAATTTGCGCCACTATCGAACCCATGATCGCAAATTGATACAGATGCTGTGCTTCACATTGTATATTGGCACCTAGATCCAGGACCTGGCAGTGTTTTTTTTGCGTGGGAATTTTAGTAATAATAGCGGGGCGATCGATACCTTCGTAGGTACCCAGGATAGACCGGCTTAGCGCCATTAAAGCACCGGTGTTACCAGCACTCACACAGGCATGCGCCCGGCCATCTTTAACAGCCTGAATGGCAAGCCCCATAGAGGAATCTGAACCGCCACGCAGGACGCTGGAAGGCTTGTCGCCCATGGCCACAACAAAATCACTATGAAGAATTTCGACCCTGCGCAGTACCGAGGGGTCTATATCACCAAGATGTTGGCTAACAGCCCTTTGGTCACCTACTAATAACAGTGTTACATCAGGGGCTGCCGAAAGATACTGAAGTGCCGCTGGCACCGTAACACGGGGACCATAGTCCCCGCCCATTGCATCAACAGCAACTTGGGTAGATCGCAAAACTACTCGTCGTCACCTGACTCAATAACCTTGCTACCACGATAAAATCCATCCGCTGTAATATGGTGACGGCGATGCACTTCCCCTGTTGTCGCATCAACAGAGATTGTAGGCGTCTTCAATGCATCATGAGAACGACGCATCCCGCGACGTGAGCGGGTCTTTTTACTTTTCTGTACTGCCATGGCCTAACACTCCAATATAATCAAGAAATCTGGTCATCTTCACCCTTCATTACGGCTAACACCGAAAAGGGATTGGTCGCCTGCTTATCGCTGGCATCAGCATCTTCTCGCTGCTGGTATTGTGCATCAATACTGCACTCATCCGGGGGATGGTAGGCCACAATAGGCAGGCCTAATATCAATTCATCTTCGATCAGCATCCACAGGTCTAACTCTGGCGTCTCCTGCAACAACGGATCATACTCCGCTGGCAGCGCCTTTAACGCACCTTCCTTATAGCCAACCCCAATATTTATAACTACTGAGACCGCTAACCCAACTGGCTCCAGGCAGCGCTGGCACTGCATAAAAACCTTCGCATCCAGACTACCTATAATAGTCTGAATACCTTGCAGATCCTTGCCAAAAGACAAATGAATTGTGACGGCACCTGAATCATCACACAGATAATCCTGCACTCTGCTGAGTTTATTCAGGGCAATCTGCCCCTCTACAACAAACCGCTGCTCCATCAATTTGCGAAGCTCAAGTATCTTGGGTATTGGGGCTACTGACATAGGCGCGCAATAATAGGCGGGAAGACCCTGTATGTCAAAGAAAATAAGGGCATTATACCTCTCCCATGAAAATTTCAAGTTTACCGATGCAATAAGATTTTTTTGGCGACTTCAACTCTTCAAAATAATTAAAGAGTTCCTGTTCCGCCACCATTCACACGGCACCAGCCAGCTTTAATAAAATGCCTGAGAACGGTCAGAATGATCCGTCACATCACGAACACCACCCAACTCCGGGATTTTCTCCATCAGGGTTTTTTCGACGCCATCCTTCAGCGTCATATCAACCGCACTACAACCCTGACATCCACCACCGAAACGCAAAACCGCAATATTCCCCTCCACCAGATCCACCAGACTCACTTCACCGCCGTGCGCGGCAAGTGAAGGGTTAACATCATTCCACAAGGCATGATTGATTCTTTCTTCCAGGGTACTGTTTTCATTAAGCTGGACACCACGCGCATTGGGTGCCTTGATGGTTAGCTGGCCACCCATCTTGTCTTCCGCAAAATCAACATACGCCTCACTCAGATAGGGTACACTTTTTCTATCAATATGGGTGGTAAAGGGGGTGTCATCAAGCTTGACATCGTCCAGCTGTTCATCACCAGCCTTGCAGTAGGCAAGACAGGTCTCTGCCTTGGGAGTACCCGGATCCTGTATAAAAATGCGTATACCTACGGACTCACCCTCCTGCTTAGCCAACAGTTCAGCCAAATATTTGCGTGCACTTTCTGTAATTTCAATAATTTTGTCCATCGACAAACTCCTTATGTTCAGCTTTTCAAACAGCTGATATGGGATTGATTCTTACAGATTCAACTCAGTTTTAACATAATCTGTTTATATTTTGATGAAATAACCATAACTGATTTACAGAACAGACAACTATTTCACCAATCTGATCTGCTAGAATGCATTTTTTTAACAACAATACCGGAATGATCTACCCATGAATCTGAACTCACGAACAACCGCCCTGCTAGGTGCCCTGGAAGAACGCATACTAATCCTTGACGGCGCAATGGGCACTATGATTCAGAGCCACAAACCGGATGAAAAAACCTATCGGGGCGAACGTTTTACCGATTTCAACAAACCACTCAAGGGTAATAATGACCTGTTATCCCTGACTCAGCCAGATATGATTCAGGGCATCCACCGGGCTTATCTGGAAGCTGGCGCAGACATTCTTGAAACCAACACCTTCAGCTCCAACGCTATTTCACAATCTGACTATGGCCTGCAGGACTTAGTGTGCGAACTGAATCGAGAAAGTGCCAGACTTGCTCGGGAAGTCGCCGATGAATTTACCCACAAAAACCCAGAAAAGCCACGCTTTGTTGCCGGGGTACTGGGGCCAACCAACCGCACTGCCACCATGTCTCCCGATGTTAACGATCCTGGCAAACGGGATGTGACCTTTGATGAGCTGGTGGAAAACTACCAGCAATCAGTCGCTGCATTGGTGGATGGCGGGGTTGATATCATTTTGATTGAAACAATTTTTGACACCCTCAATGCCAAGGCCGCGATCTTCGCAGTGCAAAGACACTTTGCCCATACAGGCATTGAGCTGCCTATTATGATCTCCGCAACCATCACTGATGCCAGTGGTCGCACCCTGTCAGGTCAAACCTGCGAGGCATTCTGGAACTCTATCAGTCATGCTCGCCCCCTGTGTGTCGGACTCAACTGCGCCCTGGGTGCAGAGGATCTTCGCCCCCACGTTGAGGAGCTTTCAAAAATTGCAGACACCCGGGTCAGCGCTCACCCCAATGCGGGCCTGCCCAACGAGTTCGGAGAGTACGAACAGACCCCAAACCAGATGGCCGGTCTTATTGCTGAATTCGCCCAATCCGGCTGGCTTAATATTGTCGGTGGCTGCTGCGGCACCACCGCCGAGCATATCCAGGCCATTGCTCAACAGGTCTCAGCGATAAAACCACGCGAAATACCAAAAATCCCACCCGCATGCCGTTTAAGCGGCATGGAAGCCTTTAATTTCGATAAGGACTCGCTGTTTGTTAATATCGGCGAACGGGCCAATGTTACAGGCTCGGCACGCTTCAAGCGTCTTATTTTAGCCGGTGATTATGATGCAGCACTGAAGGTTGCTCAGGAGCAGGTCGATAACGGCGCACAGATCATTGATATCAATATGGACGAGGGAATGCTCGATTCCGAGCAGGCCATGGTCACCTTCCTTAATCTCATCGCCTCAGAACCAGATATCGCCCGCGTTCCACTGATGATCGACTCATCCAAATGGGAGGTAATTGAAGCCGGGCTAAAATGTGTCCAGGGCAAGGCCGTGGTCAATTCGATCAGCCTAAAAGAGGGTGAAGACAAATTTCTAAAACTCGCAGCCCTTTGCCAAAACTATGGTGCTGCAGTGGTAGTCATGGCTTTTGATCAACAGGGCCAGGCCGACACAGTGGAGCGTAAAATTGAGATCTGCAAGCGATCTTATGAACTGCTTACCCAACAGCTCGACTTCCCACCACAAGATATTATTTTTGACCCTAACGCATTTGCCATTGCCACAGGTATTGAGGAGCATAACAGCTATGGTGCAGATTTCATCCAGGCCTCAGCCTGGATAAGAAACAACCTGCCCCACGCTTCCATTTCCGGCGGTATCAGCAATGTCTCCTTCTCTTTTCGCGGCAACAATACCATGCGCGAAGCCATTCACTCTGTATTTTTGTACCACGCCATCAAGGCAGGTCTTAATATGGGGATAGTCAATGCTGGGCAATTGGCAGTATACGATGACCTGCCCGCCGCCCTGCGCACCGCTGTAGAAAATGCAGTGTTAAACCGATCCTCTGACGCCACTGAAAACCTGCTTAGCATTGCCGGTCAATATCAGAACGTAACTGCTGAAAAAGAGGAGGAGTTGGCGCAATGGCGTGGATGGCCGGTCTACCAGCGGCTTGAGCACGCGCTGGTCAAAGGGATCAACACCTATATAGACGAGGATGCTGAAGAGGCGCGTCAGCAAGCAGCCCAGGCTGTTGATGTGATCGAAGGTCCCCTGATGGATGGCATGAACCGTGTCGGAGACCTGTTTGGCGACGGGAAGATGTTTCTGCCTCAAGTCGTCAAAAGCGCCAGGGTAATGAAGCAGGCGGTTGCCTGGTTGCAACCCTATATCGAAGAGACTAAAGAGGAAGGGGAAAGCCGCTCCAATGGTAAAATACTGCTGGCCACTGTTAAGGGTGATGTGCACGATATCGGCAAGAATATCGTCAGCATAATCCTGCAGTGCAATAACTTTGAAATCATCGATCTTGGCGTCATGGTTCCCTGTGAAAAAATCCTCCAGGTAGCACAACACGAGCAGGTAGATATCATAGGTCTGAGCGGTCTGATCACGCCCTCTTTGGATGAGATGATTCATGTCGGTAGTGAGATGCAACGACTGGGGCTATCCATACCTCTCTTGATCGGTGGCGCAACCACTTCCAAGGCGCACACTGCCATCAAAATTGCTCCTGAATATCACAATGATGCGACCATCTATGTGGCCGATGCATCCCGCAGCGTCGGCGTGGCAAGCAAGTTAATCAGTAAACGCCATAAACCCGCTTTTGTCAAACAGATCAAACAGGAGTACCAAAAGGTTCTGGAACGCAGGGAGAAGCGTAGCACCACCTCCAAGCTAATCAGTTATCCACAAGCCTGTGCGAACTCGGTTGTAATAGACTGGCAGAGTTATAACCCCCCGCAGCCATCGTTTACTGGAACCCGTACCTTCAAAAATTTCCCGCTGAGTGAACTGGTGGACTATATCGACTGGACACCCTTTTTTATTGCCTGGCAATTGAGCGGCAAGTATCCCGCCATTCTTGGGGACGATAAAGTAGGCGAACAGGCTCGCCAGCTATTTTTAGATGCGCAACAACTGCTCAAAAAAATCATCTCTGAAGAAAACCTGACCGCTCACGCAGTGGTTGGCTTTTGGCCCGCCAATCGTAACGAGAATGATGAGGTCGAACTTTACCAGGATGAATCCAGAACCCAGGTCATCGCAAGACTGAACCATATTCGCCAGCAATCACAACGTCCGAACAACCAGCCCAACAACAGCCTGGCCGACTACATTGCCCCTAAGAACAGCGGAAAATGCGATTACATAGGCGGCTTTGCAATCACCACTGGAGTGGGAGCAAAAAAACTGGCTGAAAGTTTCGAATCCCTCCAGGATGACTATAACAGCATCATGGTCAAAGCACTGGCAGATCGACTGGCTGAAGCCTTTGCCGAACAGATGCATGAACGGGTACGCCGCGAGTTATGGGGTTATTGCGCCAATGAAAATTTCAGCAAGGAGGAGCTGATCAAGGAGGCCTACCAGGGCATACGCCCGGCACCAGGTTATCCGGCTTGCCCCGATCACACAGAGAAAGCGGTCCTGTTTAAATTACTGGATGCAGAAAAAAATACTGGCATCAGCCTGACTGAATCTTTTGCCATGTCACCGGCATCCTCTGTCAGTGGCTGGTATCTATCTCATCCTGACTCACACTACTTTAATGTGGGAAATATTGGTCAGGATCAGATGCAATCACTGGCGCAACGTAAGAACATCCCCCTGACAGAGATGGAGCGCTGGCTTTCTCCCCATAAGGGGTATTGATAGTAGCGTGGAACCAAAAATAAAAAAGCCACCGAAAAGAGATGAACCGGAACTAATTACTTTCATATCAGCAAGTTACTATTAGAATAGAGCGGTCAACTGAGGTATCTAGGTTTAGATAGTCATTGCCGCTGTATTCCCCACTCAAGTGTTTTGAATGGAGTTTTCTTCTGGAGTTTCATGTGTCGGCAGTGCCAGCGAAATTAAAGCGGCCGAAGCGACGAAGGCTGATGAAATCCATAAACAAGCAATAAGACCATAATCTTGAAATATCCAGCCAGATAATATTGTTCCGATCAGTCTCCCCATGGCGTTCGCCATATAATAAAACCCCACATCCAGTGACACGCGATCTTCACCCGCATAACTCACAATCAGGTAGCTGTGCAACGAAGAATTCACGGCAAACAAGGCCCCGAAAACAAGAAGACCACTTAACAGGCTGACTTCAGGCTGCAGATTAAACATCAGCGCCAGCGAGATGAATGCGGGCGTAATAGAAAGAACACTGGCCCATTTAAAGGCACTTTTGCCATCGGGCACCTTCCCTTGAGCTTTACCCGTCAACCGAGGGGCAATAGTTTGCACGATGCCATAGCCTATAATCCAGATTGCCAAAAAACTACCGACGGACCAATGATCCCAGCCGAAGGTCGCTGATAGGTAAACGGGCAGAGCGACGACAAACCAAACATCCCTTGCCCCAAACAGAAATAGCCGGGCCGCAGAGAGGTGGTTAATAGCTTTACTCTTTGAGAAGATTTCGCTGAACTTCGGCTTGCTTTTTGCCTTGCCCAAGTCTTTCTTTAAGCTAACCAAGCTTATCAGCCAAACCAGCGTTAATGCGATAGCCATTGTTATGACGGCCCCTTGGAATCCTACTATCGTCAACAGAACGCCACCCAGAAAAAAGCCAGCACCCTTCAATGCGTTCTTGGAACCCGTCAGAATAGCAACCCACTGGTAGAGTGCACTCTGTGCATCACTGGGGACTAACAGCTTTATTAAGCTTTTAGCACTCATTTTATTCAGATCTTTTGCAATACCGGAAATGGCTTGCGCACCCATAACCCACGGCACGGTTAGCATCGTACTGGGAACCAAGAGCATACCTAGAGCGATGACTTGAAGACCCAGCCCAATATTCATGGTGCGATTGAGCCCTATGTGTGCCCCCAGCCAGCCGCCTATCAGATTGGTGATCACACCAAAAACCTCATAAAACAGAAATAGCAGGGCGATCTGCAGTGGGCTGTAACCCAACGAATAAAAGTGCAATACAACCAACATCCGCAAGGCACCGTCCGTTAAAGTGAATGCCCAATAGTTGCCGGTAACCAACAGATATTGCCTGACTTTTGGAGATAATACCGAGATGCAATTCATAAGTTTTTCGCTACGGCTGATCGGATTGTCCAACCATGCGCATGAGTTCTGCCGTGCGATTAGCGTAACCCCATTCATTGTCATACCAAGCATAGAGTTTTACCTGAGTGCCATTGACGACCATGGTGGATAGGGCGTCAATGATACTGGAACGCGGGTCAGTCTTATAATCGATAGACACCAGAGGGCGTTCCTCAAAACCAAGAATATCTTTGAGTTCATTCTCTGCTGCCTGTTTGAGCAACTGGTTAACTTGCTCAACGGTGGTAGCACGTGCAACTTCAAATACACAATCCGTCAGCGAGGCATTGGCCAAGGGTACACGAACAGCATGGCCGTTTAGCTTGCCCTTTAATTCAGGGAAAATATGGGTAATGGCCGTCGCCGAGCCAGTGGTTGTAGGGATCAGGCTCATACCGCAGGCGCGTGCGCGGCGTAGATCTTTATGAGGGGCGTCGAGAATAACCTGAGTATTAGTGATGTTGTGAATGGTGGTCATGCTGCCGTGCACGATACCCAGTTTCTCGTGAATGACTTTCACTACGGGAGCCAGGCAATTCGTAGTGCAGGAGGCCGCTGTCACGATGGGATGGGTGGGTGGGTCGTATAGGTGCTGGTTTACACCCATGACAACATTCAAAACACCTTCTTCCTTGACTGGCGCGGTGACCACCACGCGCTTAACTCCTTGATCCAGATAAGTCTGTAACGCGGCTTTTGTTTTCATTTTTCCCGACGCTTCAATAACAACATCGCAGTCAGACCAGTTCGTTTCGGTAATGGTTTTATTTTGGGTGCAGCTGATGGTGCGCTCACCGATAACCATATTGTTGCCGATATGGTTTGCTTCGTGGTGCCACCGTCCATGTACCGAGTCGAAGGTGAGTAGGTGTGCGAGAGTTGCCGCATCCCCGACGGGATCATTAATGCGGATGAACTCGATACTCTCCCAATCGTAAGCTACTCGTAATGTCAAACGACCCATGCGGCCAAAGCCATTAATACCTACTTTGATAGTCATGCCTGCCTCAATAATATTTAAAAAACCAAAAGAAGAGTGATTGTACGATTAGTCTTCATTTAACCACGAAGTGATTTGCTCTCGATGTGGGATCGAGCCTGAATGAACCAAATTGTTATCGATAACCACTGCTGGTGTACTCATCACACCAAATGACATGATCGTTTGAGGATTTGTTTCTTTAGAGACAGAAACTGCAACGTTTAGCTCTTTTGCTATTAGCTCAATTATTTCTGTGGTTTTTTTACACTTGGTACAACCACTACCTAATACCATAATATTTTTCATGATGATTCCTCATAGAAGGGGTGTGAAAATATTGAAAATCCAACCAACAATTGTGAACGCAAACAGCAACATAACAAATACTGTTGCTAATAGGCGCCACTGCATAACTTGTTTTAGCAATATGAATTCAGGAAAACTGGCTGCAACCGTGCTCATACAAAATGCGAGAGTGGTTCCAATTGGCAATCCATTAGTGATGAGACTTTCCATTACAGGGATCACGCCGGTTGCATTGGAATACAGCGGTATACCTAGTAAAACTGCTACAGGAACCGACCACCATTGCTTGTCACCAAGATGTTGTTCAATCCAGCCGTCTGGAACAAAACCGTGTAAAGCTGCGCCTAGCCCCACACCAACAACCACCCACTTCCAAACACGACAAAATATTTCAATAGCTTCTGTTTTAGCAAACGCGTGCCTCTCGCGAGCGGTCATACGCTGCGAGCCATCCGCTGTTGGTTGTGTTATCTCCATGGCGTTGGATTGCCCATTTTTCAAAGCTTCCGCAGCAAAAGACTGCAACCAGCGTTCAGCTTTAATCGTATCCAAAAACAAACCACCCAGTATCCCGACACACATCCCGACAAAAACGTAAAGCACTGTAAATTTCCAGCCAAGCAGGCTCAGAAGAAGCAAAATGGCGACTTCATTAATAAGAGGAGATGTCAGCAAGAAAGACATGGTGATACCAACCGGTATGCCTGCAGAGGTAAATCCCAAGAACACGGGGATACTGGAGCAAGAGCAAAATGGCGTAATCGCACCAAACCCAGAGCCCATTAGATAACCTATACCACGATGTTTTTCGGCCAGGTAATTACGTACATTTTCTATATTGAGGGAGGCACGAAGCAGTGCAATTACGTAAATCATCACAATCAGTAATACAAATATTTTACTGACATCTTCAATGAAAAAATGTATCGCATTACCCAATTTTGTTTCTGATGACAAACCTAAAACGGTGTAGGTTAACCCGTTTGAAAAATCAGTAAATACTTGAAACATCACGCTTCTCCAAACCAATGCTTTGTTTTGTTGGTAAAGTAAACCAGTGAAAGCATGACTGGAACTTCAACCAAAACACCCATAACAGTGGCCAATGCTGCACCTGAGTGAAGGCCAAATAATGAAATAGCAACAGCGACAGCCAACTCAAAAAAGTTGGACGTGCCAATCAGGCAGGCAGGTGCGGCAATGCTGTAACTGAGCTTTAACTTGTAGGCAGCAAGATAAGCGATTCCAAAGATGCCGTAGGTTTGAAGTATTAGAGGAACGGCGATCAAGCCAATCGCTTGTGGCTGTTCAATAATCACTTCGGCTTGAAATCCAAATAGCAACACCACCGTAGAAAGCAGTCCCAATACTGACCAGGGTTTTATATGGTGCAGGAATTTCTGCAAACGCTGCCCATCGCCATTTGATTCCATCTGGTGGCGAGTAAAGACACCGGCCAGGAGCGGCAAAACGACATAAAGCACTACTGAAAGCAGGAGCGTTTCCCAGGGTACTTCAATATCACTGACCCCCAACAAAAATGCTGCGATGGGCGCGAAGGCAAACACCATAATGATATTGTTGATGGAAACCTGAACCAACGTGTAATTAGGGTCGCCTTTAGTCATCTGGCTCCAGACAAAAACCATGGCGGTACAGGGCGCGACACCTAGCAGAATCATACCGGCGATATATTCATTGGCAGATTGAGGGTCAACCCAGCCAACAAATAGCAGTTTGAAGAATAGCCAACCCAGCCCCGCCATGGTGAAAGGCTTGACGAGCCAGTTGACCACCAATGTAAGCATCAATCCCTTGGGTTTTTTCCCCACATTTTTAATGGCCGAAAAATCAATTTGCACCATCATGGGGTAGATCATTACCCAGATTAAAACAGCGATCACAAGGTTGACGTTAGCCACTTCCAACGATGCCACCAGTGCAAAGAGTTCGGGCAGCCCGTTACCTAGTGTTACCCCAGTGGCTATGCACAGTGCAACCCAGAGTGAAAGATACCGCTCGAAAATACCCATTTTATGGATTGACCTCCAGCTTTATATATGAAAAATCGCATATGCGAGAATAATTTTTTTTAACAGCATGCCTTGATGCGCTCCGGTCTTTCACCCATTCGTGCCAGGTTATTCAGACTCTCCTTTAAAAAAACCTGATTTGATTCAACCGTTTGCTCAATAACGGATTTTGCCCAGGTCGGTAATGCAGGGTTGATGCGGTAAAAAACCCATTGCCCCTGTTTTCTGTCAAGTAGTAATTTGCACTGGCGCAATTGCGCCAGATGGCGTGAGACTTTGGGTTGCATCTCATTCAGCGCCGCTGTTAGCTCACAAACACACAGCTCACTTTCCCTCTGAATTAGCATCAGGCAGCGAAGTCGGGTTTCGTCGGATAGACATTTATAGAATTGAACAGGGTTCATTTAATCGGGCCCATATTAATATATACGGCTAACTATATATATGTTTTTTCATATATTCAAATAAGTCTTCAAATTTTTGGTTTCATAGGCGTTTCTTTAGCCCATTTGCCCACGGTGCAGTTCATCTTTGTATAATCGGACGAAACTTCTTGACCTGGAGCTAACTCCAAGCATTACAGTCATCTATATATTGACGACCAGCTCGCTGAGCTTGACCGCTTAGGTGCTGGCAGCCTATGCGCTGCTCCCCATCACACAGTGGCTGGACGGTGTCTAACCGAACATTCAACTAATGGAGAACATATGATGAACAAACGACTTTCTATGCTGCTTTTTTCATTACTACTTAGTTTACCAGTCTTCGCTTTTACAGCGACAAGGACCTTTCGCGCCTACGGTTTATCAGACGGGTGCAAAAGATGGGCTTTAGCCTGGAGGAAATTGTGCAACTGCTGAGTTTTCATGAGAAAACTCAGCAGGCCAAACCCAAAGTACGAGAGCTGGCACAACAGAAATTGACGGAAATTGAAGTACATCTTACGGAGCTAAATACTTTGCGGAATGAACTGCAATTATTGACCAATCTCTGTGGCGCTACTGTGGATGCCTGTCCAATTCTTGATAAATTTGATGACCTGTGAAACATTAGCCTTATGTACACTCACACCGTTTTAAAACTTAGGCGACTAATGGTATGACGGTTAGGGTTTTCTTTCTTGCGACATTTTTTAAAATTGTTGGCCGCGACTGTTATTTTCTTCAGTTAGACACTAAAAATATAAGCGAACATCACCCACTGGATATAGAGAAGAGTAGCGATGGCACAAACGATCAGTAAAGTGGCAAAAATACTGACAATCAATATTGAAACGGTACGTTTCTATGAGCGTCGTGGATTAATAGAACAGCCAAAAAAGCCAGCAATTGGGTATCGCCACTACCCAGATGATACGGTGAGCCGTATTCGCTTTATTAAGCGTTCTCAGGAGCTGGGGTTCACTCTGGATGAGGTAGCCAATTTACTGAACCTGAATGATAGTCCCTGTGGCCAGGTTCAGAAATTGGCCGAGCATAAACTTGCCGCAGTCAAAGAAAAAATGGGGGATTTACGTCGCCTGGAAAAAGCGCTCAAGGCACTGTTAGTCCAGTGCCAAAGCAACGAGGATAATAGCCATTGTCCTATCATTGACTCCCTGCAACCTTAACCGACAAAAAAAAACGCTTGACTCCGTACAGGAGTACGGCGTTTACACTTGTTTCATCACCTAACCATAGAGGGGTAAATTATGTCCGAGAAAAATTCCAATCTACCCGTTATTGGCGGGGTAATCGCAGCCGTAGGCGCAGGCTTATGTTGTGCGGGGCCTTTCGTCCTATTGCTACTCGGTGTCAGCGGTTCCTGGATTGGCAATCTGACGCGATTAGAGCCGTACAGACCCATTTTTATCCTCACGGTTTTAACTTTATTTGGCGTTGCGGGATGGAAAGTCTATCGCCCTATAGAGGATTGTGAGCCAGGCACGGCGTGTGCCGTACCTCAATTACGCAAACGTCGGCAGGTAATTTTTTGGTTAACTGCACTCACAGCACTGGTTTTAGTCACCAGTAATTATTGGATTATCTGGTTTGCCTGATCGCCGAATTGAAAAAATACACCTTAATCTTTTGGAGAAAATGATGAAAAAAATCGCTTTGTTGTCCGTATTATTGTTGACGAGCTTGAGTGCATTGACCAAACCGCAAACGGTAACCTTGGAAGTCCCTAGCATGAATTGTGCGACCTGTCCGTTTACGGTGAGAATGGCTCTACAAAACGTTAAGGGCGTCAGTAAAGCCGATGTCACTTTTAAGACCAGGCTGGCGGTCGTAACTTTCGATGACGAAAAAACTACACTTAAAGCGCTCACCGACGCTACCACCAATGCCGGCTACCCCTCTACGATCAAGGAGTAGGATGCTGATGAAAAATACCAGGTTTCTTCGTGCCGGGATTATTGGCGCAGTGATTGCGGCCCTATGTTGCTTTACGCCGGTTCTGGTGTTTTTGTTGGGTGTGCTCGGCCTATCAGCGCTAACCGGCTATCTGGATTATGTTCTGTTTCCCGCGTTGGTGTTTTTTATTGGCTTAACCTTTTATGCCCTTTCTCGTAAGCGTTCCTGTGATACTGAAGGTGATAGTGGAAATAATGGCGACATCTCTGAGGATACACAATGAAATATCAAGAAAATGATGAGCAATCATTTACTCGCGACGGTGATAGAGCAGCACTGCATGTCGTTATTGTTGGCAGTGGTTCTGGGGCGTTTGCCTGTGCCATCAAGGCAGCGGAAGGCGGTGCCAAGGTCACCATCATCGAAGGGGCTGACGTAATTGGCGGCTGCTGTGTCAATGTTGGTTGCGTGCCTTCCAAAATTTTAATCCGGTCAGCACAATTGGCGCAGCAACAACGCCGCAACCCCTTTGCCGGTCTGAAAAATCACACACCAGAACTGAGCCGCACATTGCTGGCCGAGCAGCAAACCGCGCTTGTAGAACAATTGCGAGCCGCCAAATACCAGAATATTCTCGAATCCAACCCCGCATTGAGCTTGATCAAAGGTTATGCGCAATTTAAAGACACGAATACCTTAACCGTCAAGAAGACCAATGGGGCTAAGCAAGATATCCATGCTGACAAGATTTTGATTGCCACCGGTTCAACACCAACTATTCCCGCGATTGACGGCCTCATGGATACCCCTTATTGGACATCCACCGAAGCGCTTTTTACCAAGGTGTTGCCACAACACCTGGTGGTGATTGGTTCGTCTGCTGTCGCGCTGGAAATTGCCCAGGCTTATCACCGTTTGGGTAGTGAGGTGACGGTCGTGGCGCGCCATACCTTGCTTTATCGGGAAGATCCATTACTCGGAGAAAAACTCACGGAGTGCTTTGAGAAAGAAGGGATGCGCATTCTCAGCAATATTCTAACGACCAGCGTTTCCTACGATGGCCAGCGGTTCACTCTTAAATCCAACGCAGGCACCCTGATTTGTGACCAATTGTTGGTCAGCACCGGGCGTCATGCTAATACGGCCCAATTGAATCTGGATACGGTCGGTGTCAACACCAAAAAAAATGGTGAGATCATCACCAATGAACGCATGGAAACCAGCGTCCCCGGCATTTATGCTGCGGGTGATTGTTCCAACATACCCAAATTTGTCTATGTCGCGGCAGCAGCGGGTAATTGTGCCGGAATCAACATGACGGGTGGGGATGCCAAACTGGACCTATCCACCATGCCAGCGGTGATTTTTACTGACCCTCAGGTCGCCACGGTCGGACTGACCGATGAGCAGGCCAAAGTGCAGGGTATTAACGCCGACAGTCGCGTATTGGATATGAAAAACGTGCCGCGAGCACTGGCCAACTTTGAAACGGATGGCTTTATTAAACTCGTCGTTGAAACGGTAACAGGACGATTAATCGGTGCACAAATCCTGGCTCACGAAGGTGGTGAACTCATTCAAAGTGCAGCCTTAGCCATCCGTAATCACATGACTGTCACTGACCTGGCCGATCAACTGTTCCCCTATTTAACCATGGTGGAGGCTTTGAAACTCTGTGCACAAACTTTCAACAAGGATGTGAAAGAATTGTCTTGCTGCGCTGGATAACGGAATATTTTCATGACAGCCCTGTTCGATCAACTTACCTAAAATTTTTCCAGTGCTTTCCATGAGCCTAGAATCCTCAATATAGCCCTGCATCAGTAATGGCGAGCGATTGCAGTAACATTTTCCACA
>Ga0190303_1000245_pt1 | contig 22240 bp, 21 predicted proteins | sample 48700701_MG_FD_161672 | JGI IMG/M metagenome (GOLD analysis project Ga0190303, IMG submission 161672) | Hydrothermal vent sediment bacterial communities from Southern Trench, Guaymas Basin, Mexico - 4870-07-0-1_MG | ecosystem: Environmental > Aquatic > Marine > Hydrothermal vents > Sediment ... | reverse complement strand
TGTTCGCATAAGGAGGATGGGTAGCAATTAAGTCTATTGTCTCATCTTTAATTAAGTTGAGATTCCTTGCATCTCCCACATAAGTTCTAATCTCTGGGTTATATTTGTATTTAAAATCTAATCTATTTCTTGTCACCATTATCGCATCAGGATTGATATCTATCCCTATCCCTCTTCTATTCAAAAGCTTACATTCAATCAAAGTAGTCCCAGAACCTACCATTTGATCTAAAACTAAATCATTTTCCTTTGTGTATCTCAAAATCAAATTTCTCGGAATATAAGGAGACCAATTAGCTCTATAATTTCCTTTGTGGGTTGCCCAATCTCCTCGATCAGGAAAAGACCAAACTGTGGTTCTCTCTAATTTAAAATCTTCTGGTTCAAACTTTTTTATTTTATGTTCTTTTGGAAGAGGAATTTTTACATTTTCTATCACTACAAACTGATGAGACTTTAAAAACTCTTTGTAATCCTTTTCTGTTATCTCTCTCATTCCATCAAGTTTTAGAAGAGAAAAAGAAGAAGCCTTTTTATTATTAACTTGAACCAAAGAATTCTTTTTTTGCATTTTTTGATTATATCAAATAAAAATTGTTTTTCAAAACAAACTTTTGAGTAAATTTTTTTGGAATGTAAAATTTGCGGAGCTCAATTGCTAAGGACATAAATGCCCGGGGAGGGACTCGAACCCTCACATCCATTACGGATCCTAGGTCCTAAGCCTAGGGCGTCTACCAATTCCGCCACCCGGGCTTTCTCAAAAAAGCTTATTCAAAAACCCTTTAAAAATCAAGCCAAATGCTCATTGCCAATTGCTAAATGCCAATTGCTTAATTGCTATATAGCAGTTAAGTGGGCTTTAAAAAGGAATTTTTTTAGTTAAAATTAAAAAACGATGGATTTTTTGATCTTAGCTTTGGTTTTAATTTTAGGAGCTTTTTTGGGGCTGGCAGCTTCTTTTTTGATCAAAAAAAGATCAGAAAAAGATGATCGCTTTTTTGAGCTGATTTTAAATCAGATTAATGAAATTCAAAAATCAATCCAGGAGCATTTTAAAGAAAGCCATCAATCTTTTGAAAAAACAACTAAAATTCTTTTAGATCAAACCGAAAAATTCTCTTCCCATTTTGGAAAAGTTGATGAAATGGTTAAAGAAGTTCAAGAGTCTTTAAAAGAACTTTCCTCTTTTCAAGATCTTTTTAAAATGCCAAAATTAAGAGGAAGATGGGGTGAGCTTTATTTGGAGCATCTTTTAGCCGAGGTTCTTTCAAAAGATCAATATCAAATTCAATATCAATTTAAAAATGGAAATATTGTTGATGCCATCATTAAATTGCCTGATAAAAGAATCCTTCCAATTGATGCCAAATTCCCGGTCGATTATTTTGAAAAACTTCAAGAAACTGAAAATCCATCAGAGAGAGCCAAAATTTTATCTCTTTTCATTGCCACGGTAAAAAAAGAAATTGATGAAATTTCTCAAAAATATATTTTGCCTGAAGAAAATACCACTGACTTTGCCTTAATGTATCTTCCAGCGGAAAGCATCTTTTATGGCGTTATCTCTTTAAAAGAAGCCAATCTTTATGAATATGGAAGAAGTAAAAAAGTGATTTTTGTTTCTCCTAATATGCTTTATTCATTTTTAAAAACAATTTTGATGATTCAAAGAGAAATCCAAGTGGCTCAAAAAGCTCAAGAAATTTTGAAAAAATTAGCTCAGCTTAAAAACGATGCTCAAAAGCTTCAACAAAGTTTTGAAAAATTAGGAAAACATTTAGTTTTTGCTCGAAACTCATTTGAAGAATGCGAAAAAAAGCTTAATCATTTTGTTGAAAGATCCGAAAGATTAATTGAAGCCGAAAAAGAAACTCAAGCCCTTCCTTTTAAAGAAAATGAAAAGCTTTAAAATTTTAGCCATTGATCCCGGAATAAAAAAAATTGGCTGGGCAATTGCAAGAGCAGAAAAAAATTTCAAAATTTTAGATTTTAACTGCCTCAAAACTTCTCAAAAAGACTTTTTATTTATTTTAAATTTTTTTGAAAATTTGATTAAAAAATATCGTCCCAAAATTTTGGTGTTAGAAAAAATCATTTTTTCAAAAAATAAGAAAACTGCCATTGAAATTGCCAAAGTCATTGGAATTTTAGAGCTTTTAGCTCAAAAATATCAATTAGAGGTAATTGAAATTAGCCCTAAAGAGTTAAAGAAGATGATTACTGGAAATGGAACCGCTTCTAAAAAAGAAATAAGAAAATTTCTAGAGCTTTCTTTAGAAAAAAACTTGAAAGATTTTCCTAGCGATGCCCTTGATGCCATCTCTCTTTCCTTAGCTGGATTTTACTTGACAAAGCAAAAAATTTTGTTAAAATCCTGCTAGAGAAAAGCCCAAGATTTTGGGCTTTTAATTTTAAAGGTCGCATTAAGGTTTCAAAATAAAAAACTATGATCTTGGAATTAGAAAAAAGACTCTTTGTTCTAAACCAAGAAGAGGGCGAAGAAGAAGCTGGTGCTGAAGCTGAAGAAGTCACTGAAACCACTGAAGAAGCTGCTGAAGGAGAAGGCGGAGAAGAAACTTCCTCTGAAGAGTAATTTCTAAAAAGGTCTTTTTTACCTTTAACATTCATGGAAAAAAATCTCAAAATCCTCCTTCAAGATGAGGAGGAATTAGAAGAAATGGAAGAATTTGAAGAAGAAATTGAAGAAGTTCCAGAAGAAATGCCTGAAGAAGAAATGCCTTTAGAAGAAGAAATGGAAGAGCCAGAAGAATTTGAAGAACCTGAAGAAGACTGGTTTGAAGAAGAAGAGGAAGAAATGTAATAAAACACAACCCCGGCTCCAAAGCCGGGGTTGTGTTTTTGTTTAGATTAAAATAAAATTTGAAAGATGCTCAAAGTTTTAAAGTTTGTTTTTATTTTCTTTCTTTTGGTGGGAATTTTATTTTCCCTATGGGTTTTTTTAATTTCTCAAGATCTTCCTGATCCAGCTCAAATTGAAAGTTTTCGCCCAAAAGAATCCACTAAAATTTTTGATCGCAATGGAAATCTTCTTTATGAAATTTATGGTGAAGAAAAAAGAACCGTTATTCCTTTAGAAGAAATTCCAAAAGAAGTAATTTTGGCAACAATTGCTATTGAAGATAAAGATTTTTTTTCTCACCCAGCTTTTGATCTCAAAGCCATTATCCGAGCTTTAGTTTATAACCTCACCCATCTTAAGCTTGCCCAAGGAGCCTCCACCATCACCCAGCAGCTTGCCCGGAATGCTTTTTTGGTACCAGAAAAAACTTTAACTCGAAAAATTCGGGAAATTATTTTAGCAATTCAACTTGAAAGAAAATATTCCAAGGAAAAAATTTTAGAGCTTTATCTTAATCAAATTCCTTATGGTAATAACTGCTATGGCATTGAAGCTGCCTCTCAAACTTATTTTGGAAAATCAGCGAAAGAGCTTACGTTAGCTGAAGCCGCCTTTTTAGCTGCCATTCCAAAAGCCCCCACTTTTTATAATCCTTATGGAAAAAATTTAAATCTTTTACTTCAAAGAAAAAATCTGGTTTTAAAGAAAATGAAAGAATATGGTTTTATTTCAGAAAAAGAATATCAAGAAGCAATTAAAGAAAAAATTAAGCTTCAGCCTCCAAAAATTAAAATTTTAGCGCCTCATTTTGTGATGTATGTGAAAAGCTATCTTGAAAAAAAATATGGAGAAAAAGTTCTAAAAACTAAAGGATTAAAAGTCATTACTACTTTAGATCTTGAAGTTCAAAAAATGGCTGAAGAAGCAATCAAATGGGGCGTTGAAAGAAACCGGAAGATTGCTAATGCTCAAAATGCTGCCATGGTGGTTGAGGACGCCCGAAGCGGTCAAATTTTAGCTATGGTTGGTTCTTATGATTATTTTGACATTGAAAATCAGGGAAATTATAACTGTACTCTGGCTTTAAGACAGCCGGGTTCGGCTTTCAAGCCCTTTGCCTACTTAGCTGCTTTTTTGAAAGGATATAATGATCAAACTATTGTTTTTGATGTCAAAACTGATTTTGATCTTTCAGAGAAAAAATATGAACCTCAAAATTTTGATAAAATCTTTCGCGGACCGGTCACTTTAAGAGAAGCTTTAGCCCAGTCAATTAATGTTCCTTCAGTTAAAGTTTTATATCTGGCTGGAATTGAAGATACAATTAATTTAGCTAAAAAACTTGGCATTAGCACCTTAACTGATCCCAAGCGTTACGGCCTTTCTTTGGTACTTGGTGGTGGTGAAGTGCGATTAATTGAAATGGTTCATGCCTATTCTGTTTTTGCCCAGGAAGGAATCTGGCGTCCTCAAAGCTTTATTTTAGAAATTAAAGACAACCAAGGAAATATTTTGGAAAAATGGGAGGATCAGCCAAAGCTTGTTATTGAAAATCAAGAAGCAGTTCGGCTTTTAAATGACATCTTAAAAGACAATAAAGCTCGAGCACCTCTTTTTGGGGGAGAAAACAATTTAGTTCAAATTGATGATTATGAAATTGCTGCCAAGACCGGAACCACTCAAGATAGCCGTGACGCCTGGGTAATCGCCTACACTCCAAGCTATGTTACCGGCATTTGGGTTGGGAACAATGATAATTCTCCAATGCTTAAAGGCTATTCCGTTCTTTTAGCGGTGCCAATTTGGCATCATTTTGCCCAAGAATTTCTTAAAGGCAAGCCAAAAGAAAAATTTACCCCTCCAAAAATTAGCTATCCTCAAAAACCAATGCTTAATGGAGAATTTATTGGGATTTATAAGGTTGGCGAAAAATACTTCCCTCAAATCCATAACATTTTATGGTATGTTGAAAAAGACCATCCTTTAGGTCCGCCTCCAAAAAATCCCGAAAAAGACCCTCAATTTGAAAACTGGGAAAAAGGAGTCCAAAAATGGCTCGCTCTTTTCTCTGGCTTTGATCCTAAAAAATACAACCAAGAAATTCCTTATGAAGCTAAACTTCATCCAGTGATTTTAACTTCCAAGAAAGCTTTAGAAATCATTGAACCTCAAAATGGAAGCTTCATTGAAAACACCTTTTATCTTAAACTTAAAATTTTGAAAGATTTAGAAAGCCTTAAAATTTATTTCAATCAAAAGCTTTTAAAAGAAAAGAAAAATCTTAAAAAAGGAAAGCTAAAACTAAAAATTTCTTTAAAAGATCTTTTACCTCAAAACTTGCTTGAGATTGAATTTTGTCCTAAAGATGCCAGCACCTCAAGCAAAGAAACTTTAATTCTTTTCAAAAGATAATTTTTTCCTTTCAATTTTGGCTCCAATTTTTTGAAGTCTTTTTTCAAGTTCAAAATAACCTCGATCAACTTGAGAAATTTCAAAAATTTTTGAAGTTCCTTTAGCAATTAAAGCCGCTAAAATCATGGTGGCGCCACTTCTTAAATCAAAACTTCTAATCTCTCTTCCAAAAAGAGGCGTTTTTCCAAAAATTTGAGCCTGATGAGGATTTAAAATTTTCACTTTCGCTCCCATTTTCTCAAGCTCTCTTAAATGATTGAGCCTGGCTTCATACATTACTTCAAAAATTTCACTTACTCCTTCAGCTTGGGTGCAGGGCACCGAAAATGGGGCTTGAAGATCGGTGGGAAAACCTGGATAAGGTAAAGTCTGAAGAGAAATTGGCTTTAAATTTTTTGGAGGAATAATCTCAACTTTTACCTCGCCCCGAAAAGATTTTTTCTCTTTTAAAAAATTTATCTCTGCCCCAAATTCTCTTACCTTCAAAAAAACGGCTTCCAAAAATTCTGGATGAACCCCTTTTATTAAAAGTTTTCTTTTTGAGGCTAAAGCTAAGGCAAAAAAAGTGCCACTTTCAATTGGATCATAAATCAAAAAGTGAGAAACTCCTTTTTTAAATTCTTTTTTTCCGGAAACCAGATAAGTATGAGAGTAAGATAAAATTTTTATTTTTGCTCCTAGTTTGTTTAAAAACAAAGCTAATTCTTGAGGATAAGGCTCCAAAGCTGCCAGTTTAATCAAAGAAGTTCCGGGAATAGCGCTGGCAAGCATCAAAGCGTTTTCAGTTGCCGTCACGCTTTGCTCAGGTAAAACAACTTCTTTTGGTTTAAGATTTTTTCTTTCAAAATAAAAAAAATTTTTATCAGTTTCAATTTTTATCCCGAATTGAGAAAAAACTTTAAGATGACTTTCAATTGAGCGAGCTCCAATAACGCACCCTCCTGGAGGTCGAATCTTTATTTTTTTAAATCGAGCCAAAAGCGGACCAATCAAAAGAACTGAAGATCTTAATTTTCCAACTAAACTTTGATCCATTTTCTCAGGGTCAATATTTTTATTTCTAATTGAAACGCTAAATTTATCTTTCCATTCAACCTCTCCTCCCATTGACTTTAAAATTTCAAGCATCACCAAAACATCTTTAATTGGTGGAATATTTTTTAAAAAACATCTTTTTGAAGTCAGCAAAGTTGCCGCAATCAAAGCAGTGGCGGCATTTTTAGCCCCATAAGTTTCAATTTCTCCTTTAAGTTTTTTGCCTCCTTCAATTAAAAAATATTCCTCCATTATTCTTCTTGAATCATTTTGAGAAATTCTTCTTCGGTTAAAATTTTTATTCCAAGTTTTTTGGCTCTTTCATATTTTGAACCCGGATTTTCTCCAACCACCACATAATCAGTATTTCTTGAGACCGAAGAGGAAACATGTCCTCCCAAAAGTCGAACTTTTTCTGAAGCTTCGTCTCGAGTCATTGATTTTAAAGCTCCAGTAAAGACAAAAGTTTTTCCTTTAAGTTTAGTTTTAATTTTCTTTGGTGGAAGAATTTTTACCCCAGCATCAAGCAATTTTTGAATAAATTCAAGATTCTTTTTGTCATGAAACCAAGAATAAATGCTTTCCGCTACAATATCTCCAATATCAGGAATTTCTTTAAGTTCTTCCAAACTTGCCTTTTTTAGATTTTCAATCGAGCCAAATCGAGTAGCTAAAAGATTAGCCGTTTCTTCTCCGACATGTCTAATTCCAAGAGCATAAATAAACCGAGCTAAAGGAATTTCCTTTGACTTTTCAATGGCATCAATCAAATTTTGAGCTGATTTTTCAGCAAATCTTTCTAAAGGAATAAGATCGCCTTTCTTTAATTTAAAGATATCCGAAGCATCTCTAATTAATCCTTCCTCAAGAAGCTGATCAATAATTTTTGGTCCTAATCCTTCAATGTCAAAAGCTTTTTTGGAAACAAAATGGTAAAGATATCTTCTTTGAGCCGCAAAACAGTTAGGATTGGAGCAGTAATAGTCAACTTCACCTTCTTTTTTGATTACTTTTGAGCCACAATAAGGACAAGTTTTTGGCATCTTAAATTCTTTTTCACTTCCATCTCTTAAAGAAGTAATTACCTTCACGACTTCAGGAATAACATCACCAGCTCTTCTGACAATCACGGTATCACCAATTTTTACTCCTAATCTTTTTATCTCATCAGCATTATGAAGCGTGGCTCGAGAAATAGTGACTCCTCCAACTTTTACCGGCTCTAAAATTGCCACTGGAGTTAACTTTCCAGTTCTTCCAACTTGAACGATAATATCTTTTATCTTGGTGGTTGCTTCAACTCCAGGAAACTTATAGGCAATCGCTCCTCTTGGCGCTCGCCCAACAATTCCCAATTTTTCAAAAATTCGATTATCATTAACATTAACCACAATACCATCAATGTCATAAGGAAGTTTTTCTCTGATTGATTGGATATAATGATGAAACTTAATCACCTCTTCTAAATTTTTACAATAGCGATTATAAGGATTATCAGGAATGCCTAAAAGTTTCATTACCTGATGAGACTCTTGATGGGTTTTAAAGCCAAGATCGGTTACAATTTGATAGCCATAAAAAGAAAGCTCGCGAGAAGCAGTAATTTTGGGATCAAGCTGGCGCACTGATCCAGCAGCCGCGTTTCTGGGATTAGCAAACAAAGGCTCACCTTTCTTTCTTTGCTCTTCATTTAACTTCTCAAAAGCTTTTTTTGACATATAAACCTCTCCCCTAATCTCAATCTCTTTTGGTCTTTTATATTTTTTTGGCAAATTCTCTAATCTTAACCTTAAAGGAATCGCTCTAATGGTTTTCACATTTTGAGTCACATCTTCGCCAGTATAACCATCGCCCCGAGTGGCACCTTTCACTAAAATTCCATCTCGATAAATCAAACTCATTGCCAAACCATCCATTTTTAGTTCTGCAAAATAATCTAATTTTTTGATTTCTGAGGGCGAAAGAAGTCTTTTAATTCTTTCTTCCCATTCTCTTAATTCTTCTTCATCCATGGCATCATTTAAAGTCAACATCGGGACTTTATGAGTTACTTTTTCAAATTTTTCCAAAGGCGGACCACCAACCCGTTGAGTTGGAGAATCAGGAGTAACAAATTCTGGAAATTGCTTTTCAAGCTCAATTAACTCTCTTTTCAAAGAGTCATAAGCGGCATCAGAAATTTCTGGCCGATTCAAAACATAATAAAGATAATCATGACGCTCAATCTCTTTTCTTAATTTCTCAATCCTTTTTTTAGCTTCCTCTTTGGAAAGCTTTTTTGCCATTTTTACTCAAAGACAATTTGATTGTCTTTCAAAGAAACTTTGATTTTTTTATCTTTTGGCAAGCCTTCTTTTAAAAGTTTTTTAGATAAAGGCACTTCAATTTCTTGATAAATCAATCTTTTAATTTCTCGAGCTCCAAATTCAGGCACATAGCCTTTCTTTGCTAAATATTTAATCACTTCTTGATCAAAATCAAGTTTAACTCCTTGAGCTAAAGCTAAACTTTTTACTCTTTCAAGCTGAAGGGCAACAATTTTTTCAATATCTTCAAGTTTTAAAGGATGGAAAATGATAATCTCATCAATTCGATTTAAAAATTCTGGTCGAAAATGGCGATAAAGAAGTCGTTGAATGTCCTCTTTAATTTCTTCCATTGGTCTTCCTTCTCTTAAAGCAGTTAAGATAATATCCGAGCCAATGTTACTGGTGGCAATGATAATGGTATTGGTAAAATCAACTACCTTTCCTTTGCTATCAGTTAATCTTCCTTCATCAAAAACTTGAAGTAAAAGATTAAAAACTTCAGGATGGGCTTTTTCAATCTCATCTAAAAGAACGATGCTATAAGGACGAGTTCGAACCGCTTCGGTAAGCTGACCACCTTCTTCATAGCCAACATAACCAGGTGGGGCGCCAATAAGTCGAGCCACAGAATGTTTTTCCATATATTCACTCATATCAATTCTTACCAGAGCTGATTCATCTCCAAAAATTGCCCAAGCTAAAGATTTTGCCATCTCAGTTTTTCCAACTCCAGTAGGACCTAAAAAGAGAAAAGTGGCAATGGGTCGATTTTTTTCTCGAAGCCCAGCTCGAGCCACCAAAACTGCATTGGAAACCGCTTCAATCGCTTCTTCCTGAGAGACAATTCTTTCCTTTAATTTTTCTTTTAGTTTCAAAAATCTTTCCTTTTCTTCAACCGTCAGCTCCCCAACCGGAATTCCAGTAAGCTTGGAAACAATAAAAGCAATATGTTCGGGCAAAACCTCTGGGGAAGTAGAAATTTTTTCTTTTTTCCATTTGGCTTTAAGCTGCTCAAGCTCACTTTTAACTTTCTCAATTTCTTTTTTCAGCTCAGAAACTTTTTCTTTTTGTTTATGAGTTTTGGCATAATTTAAATCTCTTTCAAGTTTTTTCAATCTTTTTTCTTTTTCTTCAATTTCTTTGGGCAAAGAAGAAGCTAAAAGAGCCACTCGACTCGCTGCCTGATCCAAAAGATCAATCGCTTTATCTGGCAGATGACGAGAGGTAAGATATTTTGAAGAAAGTTCAGCGGCTGCCACAATTGCTCCTGGAGAAATCTTAACTTTATGATGAGCTTCGTATTTGTCTTTAAGTCCAAAAAGAATTTGAATCGTTTGCTCAACCGTTGGCTCTTCAATTAAAACTGGTTGGAATCTTCTTTCAAGTGCTGGATCTTTTTCAATATATTTTCGATACTCTCCTAAAGTCGTGGCTCCAATTAAATGGATCTCGCCTCGAGCTAAATGAGGTTTAATCACATTGGAAAAATCAACTGCTCCTTCAGCGCCGCCAGCACCAACAATGGTATGAATTTCATCAATGAAAATAATAAGCTCATCTTTATTTTTCACAATTTCTTCAAGAACTTTTTTGATTCTTTCTTCAAATTCGCCTCGATATTTAGTTCCGGCAATCAAAGCATTTAAATTAAGCTGAACTAATCTTTTGTTTTTCAAAAGATCTGGCACCTCTTTTTTGGCAATTTTTTGAGCTAAACCTTCAACAATGGCAGTTTTTCCGACCCCAGGTTCACCAACCAAAACCGGATTATTTTTAGTTCTTCTTAAAAGAATCTCAATTACGGTTTCAATTTCATCATTTCTTCCAATTACCGGATCTAATTTTCCTTCCAAAGCCGCTTTAGTTAAATCAATACTATATTTATCAAGGTTTGGAGTTGGAGAAAAACGCGCCCTTCTTTCTTCTTTGGCAGTTTTTATTACTCTTGGAAGTACTCTTCTTAATTTTTGAGAAGTAATCCCAAATTTTTCTAAGGCTTCTTTGGCAAAACTATCTTCTTCTTCAGCTAAAGCTAAAAGAAGATGCTCAGGTCCAATATAATCTTGACCAAAAGAAGAAGCCAAAGAGAAAGAATTTTCTAAAACGCTTTTGAGACGTGGTGAAATTTCAATTCTTGAAACCTTTTTTGGTTTTCCTTTTAAAGCATTGTATTCAATATACCCTTCAATATCTTTAGGATCAGCTCCAGCGGCTTTAATAATTTCTTTTACCAAAGAATCCTCTAAAATTGCCAAAAGAAGATGCTCGGTATCAACTTCATCCCGACCAAAGCGTTGAGCAATTTCAGCTGCTTTTTGTAAAAATTCTTTGGTTTGAGAAGAAATTAAGCTTTCAAAATCGATTCGCTGAGTTTTAGGAAAAAGAAATTCCTCAAAAGGAAAATCAAAATCTTCATCTTTTCCAAAAGAGAAAAGTTGAGAGAAAGGAGAAAAATCAAAATCAAAACCCCATTTTTCTTGGGCTTCAAGTTTTCTTCGACAAATATCGCAAAGATGAAGGACCTCCTTTTTTCCTTCTGCTAAATTAAACCGAGTAATGGTTGTAGTGGCTTTTCTTTTTTTGCAAAGATCGCAAAGCATTTTTAAGGACATTCAATTTTATGCCAAGGATGACCCAAAATTTTGGTGAGGTTTTCCCCACTGAGCATATTAAGGAAAAAATTAATCAAAAGCCAGCTACAAAAAGTAATTATAAGCCCCAAAACTCCACCCCAAATGGCTTTTCTTCCCTTCTCAACCCTTTCTTCGCTTCCTCCAGAAAAAATCCACCAAAAGCCTCCTAAAATAATTGCTAAAGTTGCTAAAGGAATGGCTAAACTAAAGGTCAAAAAATTTATCAAATTTTGAAGCATTTGAAGAAACTCACAAAACCCACAAGGACCATGACACTGGGGAACAATTCTCGCTAAAAAAGCCAAAAAACTTTTCATTTTTTAGAAATTATAATCCTTCAAAGAAATTTTTCAAACTCTTTTTTAGCCACTTTTTTCCACCTCTCGCTTCTCACTTGAATTCCAATTGTATTTCTATTGTATTTCAACTGTATTTCCATCGTATTTCAATTGTATATCTGTTTTGTGCTTTGCGCTTTGCGCTTATTTTCACTTTTGAGCTTTAAGCTTTGCGCTTTGCGCTTTTCCAATATTGAAAAAGAAAAAATTTTCGGTATTCTGTTTTAAAAAATGAATCTTCCTAATCATATTGCTATTATTCCTGATGGAAATCGAAGATGGGCAAGAGACCACCATCTTAAACCTTGGGAAGGTTATCATTTTGGAGTTAAAGCTTTTGAAAAAATTTATAAAAAAATCATTGAGCTTCAAATCCCCTACACCACTTTTTGGATCGCTTCTTTAGATAACCTTACCAAAAGACCTAAAGAAGAAGTAAAGTTTCTTTGCGATCTTTTTGCCGAAAATTTTCCAAAATTGGCTGAAGAAAAATTAATTCATAAATATCAAGTAAAAATTCAAGTTTTTGGAAGATGGAAAGAAATGATGCCCAAAAAAGTTATCAAAGCAATTTTAAAGCCAGTTGAAGCCACCAAAAATTATTCTCGATTTGTTTTAACTTTTTTGATGGCTTACAATGGCGATGATGAAATGATTGAAGCCATTAAAAAAATTAAAAGATCAAAGCAAAAAAAGCCAATTCGGCAGCTTCTTGAAAAGTTTCTCTGGACCGGAAATTTACCTCAAATTGATCTTTTAATTCGAACTGGCGGCGAAGAACATCTTTCCGCTGGTTTTATGATGTGGAAACTCCAATACGCCCAGATGGCTTTTCCCAAAGTTTATTTCCCTGATTTTGATGAAAAAGAACTTTTAAAAATTTTAAAAATTTACAGCCAAAGAGAAAGAAGATTTGGAAAATAGCTTGATTTTTTAAAATTTTCAAGGTATAATAAAGCCAAATTTTTGGGGATGAAGGGATTTGATAGCAAAAGGTTTTGAGGGATAGCAGGCTGGGGGAAGCAGGCAATCCTCCATAATAAAAACCTGCACTTTAAAAATGCCAACCAAAATCAACCTGCTTACGCTTTAGCGTAAGCCATCTGGTAAGATAACCTTGCCTAGCAGGTCTTACCAGGTGTGACTTTTGCTAGGCAGTTTCTGGGGATTTGGTGCTTTGACCCAGAAACTTAAGTTTTTAAAGCACCCCAAAACTGGTTTTTTTGGCAGTTTTTAAGCCGGTTTTGGTTTTCTAAAACTGCCTGAGCCTGGAGAAGTCCCTCAAAAACCTTTTGCTAGACGCGGGTTCGATTCCCGCCATCTCCACTAAGGTGGGAGGTGGGTAGTGGGAGGTGCGAAGTGGGAAAAATATTAAAAAGTTTCGAATCAATAACCAAATAAGGGCAAGAGAAGTAAGAGTGATTGATGAGGAAGGGAAAAATTTAGGAGTAATGAAACTGGAAGAGGCGCTCAAGTTGGCTTTTGAGCGCCATTTGGACTTAGTAGAAATTGCCCCAAAAGCTAATCCACCAGTGGTAAAAATCGTTGATTACGGAAAATTTTTATATCAGCAAAAAAAGAAAGAAAAAGAAAAAAAGAAAAAACAAAAAGAATTAAAATGCATTCGAATTGGTTTTAAAGAATCAGAGCATGATTTAAGTTATAAAGCTGAGAAAGTAACTGAATTTTTAGAAGAAGGAATGCCAGTAAGAATTGATTTAATTTTAAGAGGAAGAGAGAAAATTTTTATTGAGGAAGCTAAAGAGAAAATAAAAAAATTTTTAGAAAAAATTGAAGTAGAGTATAAATTTATTCAAGAGCCAAAAAAGGTTCCCCGAGGTATTAGCGCCTTGATTATCAAAAAATAAAATGGGAATTTCACTTAAACTTATCAGAAAAAGAATCAAAATCACCAAAAAAGGAAAAATGCTTCGAAGAAAAGCAGGCAAAGCTCATGGAATGGCAAAATTAACTTCCCGGGCTTTGAGACGCTACAAAGGTTATGTTGAATTAGAAAAATTTTTACAAAAGAAAATCAAAAAAATTCTTGGAGTTTAATTTTTTATTATGGTTCGGGTTAAATCCGCTAAAGTTACCCATAAAAGGAGAGAAAAGCTTTTAAGATACGTTAAAGGATTTCGATGGGGAAGAAAATCAAAAATAAGACTTGCCAAAGAAGCCTTACTTCATGCTTGGTATCATGCCTATGTTTCCCGCCGACTTAAAAAAAGAGATTTTCGAAAACTTTGGCAAGTAAAAATTTCTGCTAAAGTAAAATCTTTAGGACTTTCTTATTCCAAATTTATTCATCTTTTAAAACAAAAAAATATTCTTCTTAATCGAAAAATTTTAGCCCAGCTCGCTGAATTTCATCCTGAAATTTTTGAAAAAATTTTTGAAAAAGTGAAAAAATAAAATGGACTTTAAAACTTTACTTTTCAAAGAAATTGAAAAAACTTTGAAAAAAAAGCTTAATTTTTCAGTTGAATTTCCACCCCAAAAAAATTTTGGGGATTTTTCTTCAAATCTTGCTTTTATTTTAGCCAAAGAAGAAAAAGAGCCACCTCAAAAGATAGCTCAAAAAATTTTAAAAAAATTAGAAAATTCAAAAAAAATAAAAAATATTTTGAAAAAATTGAAGTCAAAAATGGCTTTTTAAACTTTTTTCTTAAAAAAGAAATTTTAATTAAAGAACTTAAAAAAATTTTAAAACAAGGGAAAAGCTATCCCAAATTTAAAAAGAAAAATAAAAAAATTGTAGTGGAGTTTATCTCAGCTAATCCCACTGGTCCTCTAACCTTGGGCAATGCTCGGGGCGGTTTTCTTGGAGATGTTTTGGCAAATATTTTAAAAAAAGTTGGCTTCAAAGTAACTTCAGAATATTACATCAATGATGCTAAAGTTTCCTCTCAAATTAAAGAGCTTGGAAAAGCTGCCTTAGGAAAATCTCAAAGCTATCTCACCCCTTATCTTAAAGAAAAAATTGAGAAAAATAAAAAGAAAATTGAGAAAATTATTCAAAAATTTAAAGGAGATGAAGAAAAAATTTTTTCCGAAGTTGGTTTTCTTTTAGCTAAAGAAATTCAAAAACAAAATCAAGATTTTATTGAAAAGAAATTAAAAATTAAATTTGACTGGTGGTTTTCAGAAGAAAGCTTGTATCAGCAAAGCAAAGTAAAAAAACTAATTGAGTTTTTAAAAAAGAAAAAAGTGGTCTATCAAAAAGAAGGAGCTTTATGGCTTAAAACTTCAAAATATGAAGAAAAACAAGATTGGGTTATTGTGAGAAAAGATGGCACCCCAACTTATTTTTTAACTGATCTTTGCCATCACCTTGAAAAAGAAAAAAGAGGTTTTGATCTTTTTATTAACCTTTGGGGCGCTGATCATTTTTCTCATATCAGTCGACTTGAAGCTGGTTTAAAAATTTTAAAAATTAACCCCAAAAAACTTAAAGTAATTTTAGTTCAAATGGTTCGCCAAAAAACCGAAACAGGAGTTGAAAAAATTTCCAAAAGAAAAGGAAAAGGAATGACTTTAGAAGAGCTGATCAAAGAAGTTGGTCTTGATAGCGCTCGATTTTTCTTTTTAAAAATTGAACCTAATTCCCATCTTGACTTTGATCTCAAACTTGCCAAAGAAAAATCAATGAGAAATCCTTTATATTACATTCAATATGCCTATGTTCGAAGCAATTCTCTTCTTAAAAAAGCTTCCAAAATTAAACTTCCTTCAAATTTTGAATTTAAGGTTGAAAGAGAAGAAGAAGAAAGCCTTTTAAAAGAGCTAGTAAAATTCCCCCAAATTTTGATTGATATCTCAAAAAACTTTGAAGTCCATCATCTTTTAAATTACTCGTTTGAGCTTGCCAAAAATTTCCATCAATTTTATGAAAAAGTGCCAATTTTAAACTCCCCTCCCCCTTATCTTTTTTCAAGAATTGCCCTCGTAAAAGCCAGCAAAATCATTTTTGAAAATTGCTTTTCTCTTCTTAAAATTTCTCTTCCCAAAAAAATGTAATTTTTAATGAGTAAACCAATAGTTAAGAAATCTCAATTTTTATTAAAGTCTAATTTTTTCAAACTGATAAGATGATCCTTTCATTTCTTCTTTGAAAAACATTCTCAAATTCTTAAGAATTTGAGAATAAAGCCTCAAAGATTTTTCATCAAGGGATATTCTAATATTCTTAAGAATGTGAGAATATTTTTAATGGGCAAAAATGTTTTTTTGCTAATAAATTGTTTTTAGTCTGCGATTTGGGTTTTAAGGTTATTTAAATGAAAAAATAGAAAAGTTATTTTAGTACAAATAAATGCGATCGCAATTAAATGAAATTCTTTAAAAAGGGGGTCCTGAAAAAAGGAAAGATTTTTTGAAAAATAAATGCGATCGCAATTATTTTTTCAGTTCGAAATTTTTAAAGGAAATATCTTTTTGAGAAATAAACTTTAAGAAATTTCTTTTTTAAGTTCTTCAAGAAGTTTTTTGGCTTTTGAGCTAAGTTTTTGAGGTATTACTATTTCAAATTCAACTATTAAATCCCCTCTTTTCCAATTTTCTTTAAAAAGAGGCATTCCTTTTCCTTTGAGCACAATTTTTTCTCCTGATTTTTTTAAAGGAGGAAATTTGATTTTAATTTTTTCTCCATCAAGATTTTCAATTTCAATTTCTCCTCCAAGAGCGGCTTTAACAATATCAACCGGAACTTTAAGATAAAGATCATCTCCTCTTCTTTCAAATTTTTCATCTGGAAGAATTTTTATTTGAAGATAAAGATCCCCGGCGCCATCTTTTTCCCAATTTCCTTTTCCTTCAATCTTTAAAATCTCTCCTTCTCTAATTCCAGGCTCAAATTTCACTTTTATTTTTTCCTCACCAAACTCTGCTCCTTCTCCTTGGCATTTAACACAAGGATTTTTCAAAATTCTTCCCTCTCCTTGACAGAAAGGACATCTTTTAATCTGGGAAAAAACTCCAAAAAAGATTTTTCGAGTCTCTTTTATTTTTCCTCTGCCACCACAATGAGGACAAACTTCATAAATTGGCTCTCCTAAATATCCTTTTCCTTTACAAAGAGAGCATTCTTTTTTTCGATGATATCTAATTTCTTTTTCCTTGCCAAAAAAGGCTTCTTTTAAAGTAAGCTCAACTTCAAGATAAAGATCCTCGCCTCTCCTCTTTTTTCTCTCAAAAAAATCAAAAGAGAAAAAATCATCCTCAAAAAGTGAGTCAAAATCAAAAGAAGGAAAAGAAAAACCTTCCTCAAAAAAGCCTCCCCCTTTTCTCTGGGCATCATAGGCAGCTCTTTTTTCTTTATTTGAGAGCACCTGATAAGCCTCGTTGATTTCTTTAAATTTCTCTTCGTCTCCGCCTCGATCAGGATGATATTTTTTAGCCAGCTCAAAAAAAGCTCTCCTTATTTCTTCTTCTGAGGCATCCTCAGGTACTCCCAGAATTTGATAATAATCTTTCATACTAATTAAATTTTAATTATTTCTTGAGGGCGATTTAAATAGCTCTTTTTCAAAAAACCTAAAGCTAAAAGAACTTCCACTAAAAATCCTCCAAAAATTTTCACCAAAAAAGAAATCAAGGAGAAAAGAACATAAAAGAAAAAGAAAATTAAAAATTCAATTGCTAAAAAGACTTTCAAAGGTTTTCTTTGTTTTAAAATCTTTAAAATTAGCTCGGAAATTGGTTTGGAAAAGTCAATTTCAAAAGGCAAATTCTTTTGAAGAAGAATCTCGGCTCCAAGAACAATTTCTGGCTTATGGTAAATTTCAAAAAGGAGCTCCTCAAGGCTTTGAGAGCTTTTAAATTTAAAATTAAAAAACTTAAAAAGCTCATCCAGCCAGAAAAATTTTCCTGAAAATAAAGCTAAATGAAAAGAAAGATCAAAAATTAAAATTAAAAACAAAACAAACAAAAAAAGAGAAAAAGAAGAAATCTTAGAAAAAGAAAAAGAAAGAAACTCTTTTTTGGTTTTTCTAATCAAAATCTCTCCTAAAAAAAGCAAAAGAAAGGAAAGCAAAAGTAAAAGAAAAAAAATCTTATTTTTTTGATAAAAAGAAAAATTTTCTAAAAAAAGAAAAATCCAGCTAAAAGAGAAAAAATTAAGCAAAGAAATAAAAAAAAGAGAAGAAGTTTTTTCCAATAAAAGCCCTTCCAGGCTTAAAAGAAAAAGGGAAAAGAAAAGCAAAAAAAAGAAAGTTAATTTTGAAAAATAAAAATTTCCAAATTCTAAAAAATGAAGCCAAGAAAAAGAGAGAAGAAAAAAAACAGAAGCTGATACAGAAACTAAAACAACTTGTTTTAAAAAAGTTTTAAAAGATTCAGAAATAAAACTTTTACTTTTTGTCTGAATCGCCATAAATTCTTTGACCGATTTTCTGAAGCGCTAAGGAAAGAGCTTCAATTTTCGGTTTAATTTCTTCAATTTTATTTGAATCAAGACTCTTTTTCAATGCTTCCATTTTTTCCTCTACTTCTTTTTTAATCTCCTCAGGAATTTTCTCCTTATTTTCTCTTAAAGTCTTCTCTGAAAGATAAATCAAATTCAAAGCCTGATTTTTAGTCTCAGCTAATTTTTTCTTCTCCTCATCTTGCTTGGCAAATTCTTCAGCTTCTTTTTTCATTCTTTCAATTTCTTCAGGTGTTAAACCAGTTGAAGCTTCAACCCTTACTGATTGACTTTTACCGGTCGCTTTATCTCTGGCAGTTACCTTTAAAATACCGTTGGCGTCAATATCAAAGGTAACTTCAATTTGGGGCACGCCTCTTGGAGCTGGTGGAATACCATCTAAGACAAATCTTGCCAAGGTTCGATTGTCAGCCGCCATCGGTCTTTCTCCCTGAACTACATGAATCTCAACTGAGGTTTGATTGTCGGTTGCCGTGGTAAAAATTTCAGTTTTTGAAGTTGGAATAGTGGTATTTTTAGGAATCATTGGCGTGGCAATACCTCCCAAAGTTTCAATTGAAAGAGTTAAAGGAGTCACATCTAAAAGAAGAATATCTCTTACCTCTCCACTTAAAACCCCAGCCTGAAGAGCAGCTCCAATGGCAACCACCTCATCAGGGTTAATGTCTTTTAAAGGTTCTTTACCAAAAACTTCTTTTAATTTTTGAGAAATTAAAGGCATTCGGGTTTGACCTCCAACCAAGATGATATCATCAATATCGCTTTCACTAAAACCACTTTCCTTTATTACCTGGCGAGTAATTTCAATTGATTTTTCAATCAAATCAGAAGCTAATTCTTCCAATTTAGCTCGAGTTAATCGATAAACAAAATGTTTTGGACCAGAGGTATCAGAAGTGATAAAAGGAAGATTAATTTCAGTCTCATAAACTGAAGAAAGTTCATGCTTGGCTTTTTCCGCCGCTTCTTTTAAGCGCTGAAGTGCCAAAACATCTTTAGAAAGATCGATGCCTTCACTTTTTTTGAATTCTTCAATTAAAAAGTTAACGATTCTCTGATCGATATCATCTCCTCCAAGATGGGTATCACCACCAGTGGCTTTAACTTCAATTACATCCTCTCGAACCACTAAAACCGAAACATCAAAAGTGCCTCCTCCAAAATCATAAACCACAATTTCTCTTTCCCCTTTTTTATCAAAGCCATAAGCCAAAGCTGCCGCAGTTGGCTCGTTGAGAATTCTTTTCACTTTCAAGCCAGCAATTTCACCAGCATTTTTGGTAGCCTGACGCTGGGCATCGTCAAAATAAGCTGGAACCGTAATCACTGCCTCCTCAATTTTTTCTCCAAGTCTAGCCTCAGCATCAGCTTTTAATTTTTGAAGAATCATTGCCGAAATTTCTTCTGGACGCCACCAGCGCTCTCCCATTTTTACCTCTACTCCTCCAGAAGCTGACTGGCGAATTTCATAAGGAAGAAGCTGGCGATCTCTTTCGACTTCTGGATCAGAAAACCTTCTACCAATCAATCGCTTGACTGAAAAAATAGTATTTTGAGGATTAACAATGGCTTGTCTTTTCGCTAACAGTCCAACTAATCTTTCTCCACTTTTTGAGATTGCAACATAAGATGGGGTCGTTCTTTGACCTTCCTGATTTTCCAAAATCCTTGGCTGACCACCTTCAACAATCGCCATCGCCGAGTTGGTGGTTCCAAGATCAATACCGAGAATCTTTGCCATAAGGGTTTATTTATTTTTTCTTAATTTCAATTTTTTTAGAAGCAGAAGATTTCTTCTTGGGAAGAACAATTCTTAAAATTCCATCTTTCATCGTGGCTTCAATTTTATCTTCCTTAACCTCAGCTGGTAAAGTAATCACTCTTTCAAAAGCACCTTTTCGAATTTCTTTTCGATAATAATTTTTCTCTTTAACTTCTTCTTTTTTCTCGGTTTTTCCAGAAATTCTTAAAGTATTATTTTCGATTTCAATATCAATATCTTTGGGATCCATTCCCGGCACTTCAGCTTCAACAATGATATTATTGTTCTCTTCATAAACATCAATTGCCGGCTCAGTGAATTTAATTGAAGGAATCATGGGCACAAATTCCTCTTCAAAAAATCTTGAAAGCTCTCTGAAAAATGGATCAAATCTAATGATTGGCATTTTTTTAATTTATTTTTTCGGAACCTGACTTCTCTTTTGAAGAGTCGTCAGGCTCCTTTTTCTTTCCAATTTTTACTTTTGCCGGCCTTAGAAGAGTGTTTTTTAAAGCATAGCCTTTTTGAACCACCTCAACTACTTTTCCTTCTTCTTGGCAAATCACCTCTCCAACAGCTTCGCAAGTTAAAGGATCAAACTCCTTTCCCAAAATTTCAAGTTCTTTGACCCCATAATTTTTCAAAATTTCTAAAAATCTTTCTTTAATCAAGCTAATTCCTTGAGAAATTTTTTTATCCAAAATAGAATTTTCAGCAAGCTCCAAACTGTCAATCACTTCCAAAAGATCCCTTATCAAAACTTCTCTTGCCTTTTCTTCAATTTTTTCTAATTTCTCCTTTATTTCCCTTTGATAGTTAAGAAAATCAGCCCGCTCTCGTTTCCATCCTTCAAGATATTCTTCCTTTTCTTTTTGGCATTTTTTAAGCGCCTCCTCCAGCTTTTTTATTTTTTCCTTTAACTCTTCTTCCTTTTTCATCCCAAATTTTTTCCGCTAAAATTATAATTTTTTGCTTTTATAAGTCAAGGTAGTTTCATTTATAATACACTCTTGGCAAAGATCTTAAATCAAGATATTCCTTAACTTTGATTTTTCCTTTATCAAGCAATTTTTTTAAGGTTTCGATTTGCTGGGAAAAATTTTCTTTGAGGTTAAAAAGATAAAGAATTCCTTTTTTGGTTTTAAGATGGATTTCCTGAAATTTTTCTTCTGGATAAATAAAATAATCAATTTCAAGCTTTTCTTTAAAGTTTTGATAAATTTCTTTGATCATTTTAATTACTTTTGAGGAAGCCACTTTTTGAGCCAAAGAAATTTTTCTTTTAAAATCATCAATGACATAAATTAAATCCAGTCCTTCAATAAAAGAAGCTTCTTTAAAAGCCACTCCTTCTTCATCAACCGAAAAACATTTCAAATTTTTTTGACACCAAATCAAAACCTCTTTTCTTTTTTCAAGATAAACTTTTAAAGTTCGATTTTTAAAATCTTTTTCAAGTTTTACTTTTTTAATTTCCGGAAAAGAAATCTCCAAATCTTTAGCTTTTATCAAAAAGATGTTATCTAAAGGAAGAAAACCAAAAAGTTTTTTTTCTTTAAGCTTTTTTAAAATCAAATCTTCTTTGACTATCCCTTGAGGCAAAACTTTAATTTCTTTTATCTTGAAAAAATCAGAAAAAAAGAAAAAGTAAAAAAGAAAACCCAAAAGAAGGAAGATTAAAAAAAGAAAAAACAAAAGCTTTCTCATAAAATTTTTAAGATAAAATCAAATCAAGTTTAAAGCCACATTTTGGACATTTTCCTTCTTTATCTTTTCTTTCAACAAAATAACCTTCTCTTTTAATCACCAGCTCTTTGCATCGAGGACAATAAGTGTTTTCAAAAGGAGAACCAAAAAGATTGCCAGCATAAACATAAAAAATTCCTTCCCTTTGAGCCACCTGGCAAAATCTTTCAATTGTTTCTCTTGGCGTATCAGGTACATCTTTCATTTTCCAAGAAATAATGCCGCAAAAAGCTGAAAGATGCCAAGGTGTTTCTGGACCAACTTCATTTTTTATAAAATGAGCCATTTTTTTAATCATTTCTTCTTGATCACTAATTCCGGGAATAATTAAAGTCGTCAGCTCAACCCAAACTTTTCTTTTTTTAAACTCTTTGATGGAATTTAAAACTGGCAAAAGTCTTCCTTGAGCCATCTTTTGATACAAATCATCATCAAAAAATTTAAGATCAATATTAATAGCATCAAGATAAGGAGAAATTAAATCAATGGTTTGAGGACTCATAAACCCATTGGAAACCCAAACATTTTTCAAACCTTCTTTTTTGGCAAGCTTCATCACATCTAAAGCATACTCTAAAAAAATGGTCGGCTCGGTATAAGTATAAGAGATACTTTGACAGCCATTTTCTTTAGCTTTTTTTACAATCTCCTCAACCTTTAAATCAAAACCCATTCTTTCAACTTCTTCTTCTTTTAAGTTTTCTTCTTTTGGGGCTTG
>Ga0190303_1000244_pt1 | contig 22285 bp, 14 predicted proteins | sample 48700701_MG_FD_161672 | JGI IMG/M metagenome (GOLD analysis project Ga0190303, IMG submission 161672) | Hydrothermal vent sediment bacterial communities from Southern Trench, Guaymas Basin, Mexico - 4870-07-0-1_MG | ecosystem: Environmental > Aquatic > Marine > Hydrothermal vents > Sediment ... | reverse complement strand
GAGGAATTAACATTTTTCTCAATGCCTGCTTGTGCAATTATCAAACATGCATTCCAATTTGGATTTAGCTATCCAATTAATGACAAATTTATGCTAGATGCTGTTTATCACCACGGAATGAGTGATGGTAAAACTGAAGGATCAATGTTAAGTCCAATGGCAATAACGCCAGCAAATCCACTTGGGAAAGTTCCAAATACTAAAGTTGGCTATGATATGACTACCGATATGGTTATGTTTGGTATAACTTATACGTTTGCTAAAAAATAAGAATTAGTAAAATTAATAATCCACAATAGTATATTAAATTTTGAACGGCTTCAATTTTGAAGCCGTTTTTTTATGCTAAATAAACAAGAATTAAATTTAATTCTTGTTTATTTGTATACTTAAAACTCATAAATGTTATTGACAAAAAATAATAAATTTCTATATCTGTATGCGCTTTTTTTATTTGTGTTATCAGCAATTTATGGACTGTTATTAAGGTGGAATTTTACATTTCCTTTACAATTTGTAAACTATAAACACTTTTTACAAAGTCATTCTCATGTGGCATTTTTGGGATGGGGCTATATTGCAACAATTGCTGTTGTTTTAAGGAATTTTGTTCAAATTCCAAGTAAACAAAAAGTAGTTTATAAAGTAACACTTATAATTATACTTATAACGATTACGTTAATGTTAGTTAGCTTTCCTTTAGGTGGTTATAAGTTTTTTTCAATTATGATTCTTTCTATTTTTGGAATTGTAAGCTATGTATTATCGTATAGAATTTTAAAAGATTTAATAGGGAATTCTATAAGTAGTAAATTAATAAAATATGGTATTTACTATTATCTGTTATCAAGTTTAGCAACGTGGTTTTTGGCAGGGGTTATCGTTACGCAGGGAAAGACAGATTTATATTACAACACCGTATATTTTTATTTGCATTTTTTGTACAATGGCTATTTTGCTTTTGTGCTATTTGGATTGTTATTTAAAATTTTTGAAAAACAGAAAATTGTAATTTCAAAAAAAAGCCAAACTAACTTTTTTGTATACTTAAATGTTGCTTGTGTACCAGCATATGCTTTATCTGTTTTATGGAGTAATGTGTCCTCAATATTTTATATTGTTGGGTTTGCAGCTTCAATTTTACAGTTTATTTCATTACTATTTTTGTTGAAAATTATGCGTCAAGTTTTTAAACAATTAAAATGGAGTTCCATTTCTAAGTTCTTGTTAAGTTTTGCGTTAATGGCTTATAGTTTAAAAATTACAATACAAATTGCTTCAGCATTCCCATTTATAGTAGAAAAGTCATTAGCTTTAAAACCTTTTTTTATTATTGGTTATTTGCACTTGTTTACTTTGGCGTTTATGAGTGTACTATTATTGTTGATTTTAGATGAACTAAAAATAGTTGTGCTAAAAAACAGCTTCTCAAAATTAGGTGTAATTACTTTTTTGGTTGGAGTTTTTGTAACAGAATTTTTATTATTTTTTCAAGGGTTTTTATTTTTACAAGGTCTTTCACCAATAATAAACTACAATTTATTGTTGCTAATTTTTAGTGCTGTAATGGTAATTGGTTTATTGATGTTATTTATAAATCAGTTTAAAAAGCACCCCGTATAATTATTTATACTTTGTCAATAACTTTTATTGCCAAACTAACTTTGGAATAGTACTTTTGGTTTTTTAAAGAATTTCTGTGACTAATTACTTACAAAATCTTAACGAATCACAAAGAGAAGCTGTTTTGCATAAGGATGGACCCATGATTATTATTGCGGGTGCTGGCTCAGGTAAAACACGTGTTTTAACGTATAGAATAGCCAACTTAATGCATAATAATGTTGATGCTTTTCATATTTTGGCATTAACTTTTACCAACAAAGCTGCTCGGGAAATGAAAAGCCGTATTGCAAGTGTTGTTGGGGATTCTGAAGCGAAAAACTTGTGGATGGGTACTTTTCATTCAGTGTTTTCACGCATTTTACGTTCTGAAGGGCATCATTTAGGGTTTCCTTCAAACTTTACAATTTACGATACACAAGATGCCGTTCGTTTGCTTTCTTCTATTATAAAAGAAATGCAATTAGATAAAGATAGATATAAACCCAAACAAGTTTTAAGTAGAATATCTTCATTTAAAAATAGTTTAATTACTGTTAAGGCATATTATAATAATCCGGAGTTGATGGAAGCCGATAAAATGGCAAGTAGGCCGAAAATAGGGGAGATTTATAAACAATATGTAGATCGTTGTTTTAAGGCAGGCGCAATGGATTTTGACGATTTATTGTTAAGAACTAACGAACTTTTAAATAAATTCCCTGTTGTGCTAGCAAAATATCAGCATCGTTTTAAATATATTTTGGTTGATGAATATCAGGATACAAATCACTCACAATATTTAATTGTAAGAGCATTGGCAGATCGTTATCAAAATATTTGTGTGGTTGGTGATGATTCTCAAAGTATTTATTCGTTTCGTGGCGCAAATATTCAGAACATTTTAAACTTTCAACGAGATTATGATAAGGTAAATATTTTCAAATTGGAGCAAAACTATCGCTCTTCAAAAAATATTGTTGAAGCTGCTAATAGTGTTATTCAAAGAAACAAAACAAAGTTGGATAAGCAAGTTTGGACAGCTAATGATGCAGGTTCAAAAATAAAAGTAATGCGAACTTTTACGGAAGCTGAAGAAGGTCGTTTTGTAGCCAATTCAATTTTTGATAACAAAATGAATTTGCAGCTTAAAAATTCTGAGTTTGTAATTTTATATCGTACAAATGCCCAATCTAGAGCTATTGAAGATGCGCTTCGGAAAAAAGATATTAAATATAAGATTTATGGAGGCTTGTCTTTTTACCAACGTAAAGAAATTAAAGACACGCTAGCTTATTTACGATTATTGATAAACCAAAATGATGAAGAAGCTTTAAAAAGGGTTATAAATTATCCTGCTCGTGGTATTGGTGCAACTACTATTGATAAACTTTCTGTTGCAGCGAACCACTATAAGAAATCTATTTTTGAGTTGCTGTTAACGTTAAATCAGCTCGATATAAATATAAATGCTGGTACAAAAACAAAGTTGATAAACTTTGTGACTATGATACAACATTTTCAAATTGAAGCACAAAGTAAAAATGCTTTTGAAGTTGCAGAATTTGTAATAAAACAAACTCGATTAGTTAAAGATTTAGAAAGTGATGGCATCCCTGAAGGAGTTAGTAAAGTTGAAAATATTCAAGAATTATTAAACGGATTAAAAGATTTTGTAGATGTTCAAAAAGAAAAAGAGGAAGAAGATTCCTTAGTATTTTTCTTAGAAGATGTTGCTTTAGCTACAGATTTTGATAGTGAAAAGAAAGATGATACACCTAGAGTTTCATTAATGACTATTCATCAAGCAAAAGGGCTGGAATATCCATATGTTTATATTGTTGGTTTGGAAGAAAATTTATTTCCTTCAGCCATGAGCATAAATACTAGAAGTGAATTGGAAGAAGAACGAAGACTTTTTTATGTAGCATTAACAAGAGCTGAACAGCAGGTGTATTTGAGCTATGCGCAAACACGATATAGATGGGGAAAGTTAATTGATTGTGAACCAAGCAGATTTTTAGAAGAGATAGATGAACAATATTTAGAATTCTTAACGGTTAAGGCAACTATCCCAAAACAACATAAATTTTTAGATGAAGACATTTTTGGGAGTGTGCCTCAACATAAAATCCGCTTTAAAAAACCAATTCAGCGTACACCAATAAAAAGATCAGCTATACAAAAACCACAATTTACATCTCCAAAAAATTTAAAAAAAGTTTCAAAAACTTCAGTTTCACCATCAAATTTATTTGATAGCTCAATTATTAGAGGCAATATTGTAGCACATACAAAGTTTGGTAAGGGAGAAGTTATTAGTTTAGAAGGCTCAGGAGCAAATCAGAAAGCAGAAATAAGATTTGCTTCCGTTGGTGTTAAAAAATTATTACTACAATTCGCAAAGCTCACAATTATAAGCTAAAATATCATTGTAAAACCAATATTTATATTGTAATTTGCATATTATAAATAGAAGAATAGATACATGGAATTTGATTTAGAATACAATGCAAATAGATCGCATTTAATTATCCCAGAATATGGACGTCATATTCAAAAATTAGTAGACCATTGCATAGCTTTGGAAGATGTCGTAGAACGCAATAAAATGGCAAAATCTATTGTTGATGTTATGGGTAATTTACAACCACATTTAAGAGATGTTCCAGATTTTAAGCATAAATTATGGGATCAGCTTTTTATTATATCTGATTTTAAATTAGATGTTGACTCACCATACGAAAAATTGGAAAAAGAAGTCTTACAAGCAAAACCGGAACGTTTAGAATATCCTAAATATGCATCTAAGTATAGATATTATGGTAATAACATTCAAACGATGATTAATACTGCTTTAACATGGGAAGAAGGCGATGCGCGTGATGCATTATTTTATACCATTGCAAATCATATGAAAAAATGTTATTTAAATTGGAATAAAGATACTGTTGATGATGCTATTATTTTCAAACATTTAGTTGATTTATCTGAGGGGAAAATTGATTTAACAAATTCAAATGAAAAGTTATCAGAAGTAAAAGATTTATTACGAAAAAGAAAACCTTCAGGGAGTAAACAAAGTAATAAACACACACACAAACAAAGACCTAAAAAAAAGTACTAAAAACTTAATTTTTAACTAAAAAGATGGCTACATTTATTATAGAAGGAGGTCATAAGCTAAGTGGTGATATTACCCCTCAAGGTGCTAAAAATGAGGCTTTACAAGTTGTTTGCGCAGTTTTGTTAACAGCTGAAAAAGTTACAATTAGCAATATTCCAGACATAAGAGATGTCAACAAATTAATTTTTATTTTAGGAGAGTTAGGTGTTAAAATTAATAGATTAAATACTGATACTTATACATTTCAAGCTGATGAATTAGATTTAAATTATTTAGAATCAGATAAATTTAAAACTGATGGAAGTTCGTTAAGGGGGTCAATTATGATTGTTGGACCTCTATTAGCACGTTTTGGGAAAGGCTATATTCCTCGTCCAGGAGGTGATAAAATTGGAAGAAGAAGGTTAGATACTCATTTTGAGGGCTTTATAAAGTTAGGAGCAACTTTTAGATATAATAAAGAAGAAAAGTTTTATGGTGTTGAGGCCAATGAATTAGTTGGAACTAACATGCTATTAGATGAAGCTTCAGTTACAGGAACTGCTAATATTGTAATGGCAGCTGTATTGGCTAAAGGAATAACAACTATATATAATGCAGCTTGTGAACCATATTTACAACAACTTTGTAAAATATTGAATAGTATGGGAGCAAAAATTAGAGGGGTTGGTTCTAATTTATTAATTATTGAAGGTGTAAAAGAGTTGAAAGGATGTTCACATAGAATTTTGCCAGACATGATTGAAATTGGTAGCTGGATTGGAATGGCTGCTATGACAAAATCTTCAATTACAATTAAAAATGTTAGTTGGGATGATTTAGGTTTAATTCCACGTGTTTTTCAAAAAATTGGAATTAATTTAGAACGAAGAGGTGATGATATTTTTATTCCTGAACAAGATAGTTATGAAATTCAAAATTTTATAGATGGCTCAATTTTAACAATATCTGACGCTCCTTGGCCAGGTTTTACACCTGATTTACTGAGTATTATTTTAGTAGTAGCTACACAAGCAAAAGGAAGTGTATTGATACATCAAAAAATGTTTGAAAGCCGTTTATTTTTTGTAGATAAATTAATTGACATGGGTGCTAAAGTAATACTTTGTGATCCGCATAGAGCAACTGTTATAGGTATGAATCATGAATCTAGTTTAAAAGGAACTACGATGACTTCACCTGATATTAGGGCTGGTATTTCATTATTAATTGCTGCACTATCAGCAAGTGGCACAAGTACAATTCAAAATATAGAGCAAATAGATAGAGGTTATCAAAATATAGATGAGCGTTTAAGAGCTATTGGTGCAAAAATAACGAGGGTAGATTAACTCTAAAATAAAACAAATTAAAGAGACTAGTTACTATAAGTTAGCTAGTCTTTTTTTATGTTTAAGATACCTCTTTTTAAGTTTTTAATAAAATAAATGTCATATTGGCATAATTCAAAAAATGGCAATACTTTTGCAACTTATAAAATGATAATTTTTTTAGATAAAAATAATGAGTAAAAAGAAATACATTAAAGAGGAAAAAGATTTAAAAGACAAAGATATTCAACAAGAAGAAACTCAAGAAATAAGCACTGAAGAGCAGTTAAAGAGTGAAGTTTCAAAAGAAAAAGATAAGTTTTTACGTTTATTTGCTGAATTTGAAAATTATAAAAAGCGTACTTCAAGAGAGCGTATAGAATTATTTAGAACTGCCAACGAAGATTTAATGACAGTTTTATTGCCAATTTTAGATGATTTTGACAGGGGTTTAACCGAAATTAAAAAAGTAAAAGATAAAGAATTATTGAAAGGAATGGAGTTGATTAAAAATAAACTTCAAAATTCATTAAATCAAAAGGGGTTAACCTATATAGAAGTAAAGCAAGGAGATGTTTTTGATGTTGAGTTACACGAAGCTATAACACAAATTCCAGCACCTTCAGATGATTTAAAAGGAAAAATAATTGATATTGTAGAACAAGGTTATAAACTGGGAGAGAAAGTAATAAGATATCCTAAAGTTGTAATAGGACAATAATTCAAAAAAGATGAAGCAAGATTATTACGAAATATTAGGTGTTTCAAAAAATGCTACACCAGCTGAAATTAAAAAAGCATACAGAAAAAAAGCTATTAAATATCACCCAGATAAAAATCCAGGAGATAAAGCAGCTGAAGAAAATTTTAAAAAAGCTGCTGAAGCATACGAAATTTTAAGTGACGATAATAAAAAAACTCGTTACGATCAATATGGACATGCTGCATTTGAAAATGGTGGTGCAGGAGCTGGAGGTTTTGGTGGTGGAGGAATGAATATGGATGACATATTTAGTCAGTTTGGTGATATTTTTGGAGGTGCTTTTGGTGGTGGCGGCTTTGGTGGTGGAAGCTCACGAGGTAGAGCTCGTGTTAAAGGTAGTAACTTGCGTATTAGAGTTAAATTAACTCTTGAAGAAATAGCAAACGGAATAGAAAAGAAAGTTAAAGTACGTAGAAAAGTTCAAGCTTCAGGTGTTACATTTAAAACCTGTTCAACATGTAATGGTCAGGGGCAAGTAATGCGTGTAACTAACACTATTTTAGGTCGTATGCAAACTGCAGCTACGTGTCCTACATGTCATGGTGCTGGTGAAATTCTTGATAAACGTCCAAAAGGGGCTGATAGTAGTGGACTTGAGGTAAAAGAGGAAACAGTTTCTATTAAAATTCCTTCAGGGGTTACAGAAGGAGTTCAGTTAAAAGTGAATGGAAAAGGAAATGCTGCACCAGGAAATAATTCTATTGATGGTGATTTAATTGTTGTTATTGAAGAAATTAAACACGATACTTTAAAACGTGAAGGAACTAATTTACATTTTGATTTGTATGTTAATTTATCTGAGGCTGTTTTAGGTGTAAGCAAAAATATTGATACAGTTTCTGGAAAAGTGAAAATTAAAATTGAACCAGGAACACAATCAGGTAAAATATTACGTTTAAGAGGTAAAGGACTGCCAAGTATAGACCATTATGGTAATGGAGATTTGTTAGTTCATGTAAATGTTTGGACACCTCAAAGTCTTTCAAAAGAGCAAAAAGAATTTTTTGAAAAAATGAAAGAAGACGAAAATTTTGAACCTAATCCATCAAAATTTGATAAATCTTTTTTTGAAAAAGTAAAAGATATGTTTTCTTAAAGAAATATACTTTACTTTTTATTTGTATTAAAAAATAAAGTATATTTGATAAAATGTTATTAGTGAAATACCTAATAGCACTTTTTCTTTTTCATAGCAATTTTCCCACTCAGATTCTGAGTGGGTTTTTTTATTTAATCAATTTAATAGCTTATTTTTGCAAAGTTAAGTAGGTCATCTTATCGCTTCGTTTTAACGAAGAGGAAAGTCCGGACACCAAAGAGGAGCATAGCGGATAACATCCGTCCAACGTAAGTTGAGGACAAGTGCAACAGAAAGCAAGTACAGTTCGGCTGTAGTGAAACCAGGTAAACTCTATGCGGTGAAATGCCACGTATATTGAAATTTTAGAGTTACTCGCTCTATTTCAAGGGGTGGGCAGCTTGAGCTATAGAGTAATTTATAGCCTAGATAAATGATAAGAACTTTTTAAGTACAAAATCCGGCTTATAGACCTACTTAATTTTTATCATATTCTTAATATTTACAACGTTTTCGCTAGTGTTTTTTATGCATTTAAAAAAAAATACGGTTTTTCGTATTTATATATTTAAAAATGCACAGGATATTGTGAATTATTTAATTGAGAGCATCATTTTTTGTAACTTCGCGTGGATAAAACAATTAAATAAAATATATGAAATATGGCTTTTGATATTAAAATGATTAAAGGTGTTTATAACCGAATGACAGAAAGAGTTGATACTGCTAAATCAGTAGTTGGAAAACCTTTAACGTTATCTGAAAAAATATTATACAATCACCTTTGGGATGGAAATGCAGATACAGCATTTATTAGAGGAAAAGATTATGTAGACTTTGCTCCAGATAGAATTGCTTGTCAAGATGCAACAGCACAAATGGCATTATTACAATTTATGCAAGCTGGTAAAACTAAAGTAGCAGTTCCAACTACTGTACATTGTGATCACTTAATTCAAGCAAAAATTGGAGCAGATAAAGATTTACAAAATGCATTAAATACAAGTAGTGAAGTATTTAATTTTTTGGCTTCTGTATCGAATAAATACGGAATAGGTTTTTGGAAACCAGGTGCAGGAATTATTCATCAAGTAGTTTTAGAAAATTATGCTTTCCCTGGAGGAATGATGATTGGTACAGATTCACATACCGTAAATGCTGGTGGTTTGGGAATGATTGCAATTGGTGTTGGAGGTGCTGACGCTGTAGATGTTATGGCAGGAATGGCTTGGGAATTAAAATTTCCAAAATTAATTGGAATCAAATTAACTGGAAAATTATCTGGCTGGTCTGCACCTAAAGATGTAATATTAAAAGTTGCAGGTTTATTAACTGTAAAAGGAGGTACGGGTTGTATTGTTGAGTATTTTGGTGAAGGTGCAAAAGCACTATCGGCAACAGGGAAAGGGACAATTTGTAATATGGGAGCTGAGATTGGTGCTACAACTTCAACCTTTGGTTACGATGCATCTATTGAACGTTATTTACGTGCAACTGACCGTGATGAAGTAGCTGATGAAGCAAACAAAATAGCTTCTTATTTAACAGGTGATGATGAAGTATATGAAAATCCAGAACGCTATTTTGATCAAGTAATTGAAATTAATTTATCAGAATTACAACCTCATATCAATGGTCCTTTTTCTCCAGATTTAGCAACAAAAGTTGGTGAGATGAATGAGAAAGCAACCAAAAATGATTGGCCTTTAAAAGTTGATTGGGGGTTGATAGGTTCTTGTACAAATTCATCTTATGAAGATTTATCTAGAGCCGCTTCAGTAGCAAAACAAGCAGTAGATAATAAAATTGTTGCAAAAGCTGAATTTGGGATCAATCCGGGTTCAGAACAAGTACGTTTTACTGCTGATAGAGATGGGTTGTTAGCTATTTTTGAAGATTTAAATGCTAAAATATTTACAAATGCTTGTGGTCCTTGTATTGGACAATGGGATAGAGAAGGATCCGATAAGCAAGAGAAAAATTCAATTATTCACTCATTTAACCGAAATTTTTCAAAAAGAGCTGATGGAAATCCAAATACCCACGCTTTTGTAGCGTCTCCTTCAATGGTTGCTGCAGTAGCAATTGCAGGCAGGTTAGATTTTAACCCAATGACGGATAAGCTAATCAATCAAGATGGGCAAGAGATTTTGTTAAAAGAACCAACAGGTTTTGAATTACCACCAAAAGGTTTTGCTGTTGAAGATGCGGGTTATGTAGAGCCAATTAAAAATGGTTCAGGGATAGATGTAGTTGTAAGTTCTGATTCAGAACGTTTACAATTATTAACTCCTTTTACACCAATTGGAAGTGAAATTAAAAGAGCAAAGTTACTAATTAAAGCACATGGGAAATGTACTACTGACCATATTTCTATGGCAGGACCTTGGTTACGTTTCCGTGGTCATTTAGATAATATTTCTAATAATTGCTTAATAGGTGCCGTAAACGCATATAATATGGATACCAATAATGTAAAAAGCCAATTAGATGGTAGTTTTGCACCGGTACCTGATACAGCTAGAGCTTATAAAGCAGCAAATGTAATTTCTATAGTAGTTGGAGATCATAACTATGGAGAAGGCTCTTCACGTGAGCATGCAGCTATGGAACCACGTCATATTGGGGTGGCAGCTGTTATTGTAAAATCATTTGCACGTATTCATGAAACAAACCTAAAAAAGCAAGGAATGCTAGGTTTAACATTTGCTAATGAAGCAGATTACGATTTAATTTTAGAAGATGATACATTTAACTTCTTAGATTTAAATGAGTTTTCACCAGGAAAGCAGTTAACTTTAGAAATTGTACATGCTGATGCAAGTGTAGATACTATAAAATTAAATCATACTTATAATGAAGGTCAAATAGAATGGTTTAATGAAGGGTCTGCATTAAATTTAATTAAAAAACAAAATATTTAAATTATAATTAATAAAATTGTTACAAACAAAAGAGAGAAGTTCTAAACTTCTCTCTTTTTGTTTTTAGAATAAATTCTAAAGCTTTAATGCGATAACGTTTTCGTAAAAAATGTAATTAGTACTGTTAATTTTTTGTAACTTTTCCATTAAATTTTCTATATAAAAAAGGGAATTTAATGTTACTTAATAAGTAGAAATTAATTATTAAAATATCTTATGAAAACACTTTTTTTTACCAGAGAATTCCCACCATATGTTTACGGTGGTGCTGGTGTCCATGTTGAATATTTAGCTGACGAATTAGCAAAATTAATGGAGATTGATGTTAGAAGTTTTGGAGATCAAGATGCTAAAACTGGTAATTTAACAGTGAAAGGGTTTCCTTTTGAAAATCCAAATTTTGAAGAATCGGATGATAAATTAAAAGCAGTCTTTAAAACGTTAAGTACTTGTATTCATATGAATGCAGAAAAGACAGATGCTAATATTGTGCATTGTCATACTTGGTATTCGCACTTTGCAGGTATCGTTGCAAAATTATGTTATGGAATTCCATTGGTAATTACAACCCATTCTTTAGAACCTTTAAGACCATGGAAAAGAGAGCAATTAGGTAGCGGTTATGATGCTTCTTCTTGGATTGAAAAAACAGCCATTGAAATGGCGGATGCTCTTATTGCTGTATCCAAAGAGACAAAAGAGGATGTGTTAAAACATTTTAATGTTTCCGAAGATAAAATAGCTGTAATATATAACGGAATAAATCTTGAAGAGTATGTTGTAACTGAAGAAACTTCTACTTTAGAAAAATATGGAATAGACAAAACAAAACCTTATGTGTTATTTGTTGGAAGAATTACAAAGCAAAAAGGAATTATTCATTTAGTAAATGCTATAAAATATATTGATTCAGATACACAAATAGTTTTATGCGCTGGTGCACCTGATACGCCAGAAATTGCAAAAGAAATGGAAAATAGCGTAAATGAAGTGAAAAAAACACGTAAAAATGTGATTTGGATTGATGAAATGCTAGATAAAAAAGAAGTAATTCAATTGTATTCACATGCCGATGTATTTTGTTGTCCTTCAATTTATGAACCTTTTGGAATAATAAATATAGAGGCTATGGCTTGTGAAACAGCAGTTGTAGCCAGTGCAGTTGGAGGAATTAAAGAAGTAGTTGTAGATGGAGAAACAGGACTTTTAATTCCTTTAGAGCAACAAAGTGAGGCTCCTTTTGAACCAATTAACCCGGATAAGTTTTCAAGAGATTTAGCAATTGGTGTGAACGAACTAGTACAAAATAAAGACTTAAGAGAAAAAATGGCAAAAAATAGTAGAAAAAGAGTTGAAGATACTTTTGATTGGGTTGCCATTGCAAAACAAGTTGAAGAATTATATAAATCATTAATATAAAAGTATAAATTATGGCAAGCAAAAAGGTTTTAGCAATTATTTTGGGAGGTGGACAAGGATCTAGATTACACCCATTAACAGAATCACGTTCAAAACCTGCTGTGCCAATTGCAGGAAAGTATCGCCTGGTTGATATTCCAATTTCAAATTGTATCAATTCAAATATTAAAAGAATGTTTGTGTTAACACAATTTAATTCGGCATCTTTAAATCGCCATATTAAAGATACGTATCATTTTAGTTTTTTTAGTACTGCTTTTGTTGATGTATTGGCTGCAGAACAAACACCTGGTAATAGTAAATGGTTTCAAGGAACTGCTGATGCAGTTAGGCAAAGTATGCATCATTTTTTAAGACATGATTTTGATTATGCTTTAATTTTATCGGGTGATCAATTGTATCAAATGGATTATGATGAGATGATTAAAAAGCATGTGAAAGCAAAAGCTAAAATTTCTATAGCAACAATTCCTGTGAATGCAAAAGATGCAACTTCATTTGGTATTTTAAAAACAAATAGTGATAATGATATTACTTCTTTCATAGAAAAACCAGCAGCTAAATTATTGCCAGATTGGACTTCAGAAGTTAGTGAGCAAATGGAAAGTGAAGGGAGAAACTATTTGGCATCTATGGGTATTTACATTTTTAATAGAGACTTGTTGATTGATTTAATGAAAGACCCTGACACAAATGATTTTGGTAAAGAAATTATCCCTCAATCTATTGGCACACATAAAGTTATAAGTTATCAATTTGAAGATTATTGGACAGATATTGGTAATATAGAATCCTTTTTTGAAGCTAATTTAGCGTTAACAGATGATTTTCCTCAGTTTGATTTGTATAGTAAATCCAAGCGTATTTATACACATGCCAGAATGTTACCAACAGCTAAAATTTCTGGAACTATTTTAGAAAAAACAGTATTAGCAGATGGCTGTATTATTAATGCAGCTAAAATTGAACATTCAGTAATTGGAATACGCTCTAAAATAGACAAAGATTCTACAGTTATTAATACCTACATGATGGGTTCAGATTACTACCAGCCTTTAGAAGAAATTAAAAATAAAAAAATAATTTCAATGGGAATTGGTGAGCGTTGTTTTATTAAAAATGCTATTTTAGACAAAAATTGCTGTATTGGTGATGATGTTAAAATTAATGGAGGTAAGCATTTAAAAGATTCAGAAACTGAATTGTATGCTATTAGAGATGGAATTGTAGTAATTAAGAAGGGAGCTGTGATACCAAATGGGTATAAAATTTAAGCGTATAATAAATTAGAGAATAAGAATGCAAAATCAAAAAAGAGTAGTAATTGATTCTATTTCACCACAAATTAATGATGGTGAATTTTTTATAAAAAGAGTAGTAAATCAAATAGTTACAGTTAATTCACATGTGCTTTGTGATGGGCATGATATTATTGCAGCATCAGTTTTATATAAACAAGAAGATGAAAAAAAATGGAGTGAAGCTAGAATGCAGCTTATCGATAATGATGAGTGGGTGGCTTCATTTGTAACTAAAAAACAAGGTTTTTATAGTTATAAAGTTCAAGGTTGGGTAGATTATGCTTTAAACTGGCAACATGGAATAACACGTAAAATTGAAGATCATCAGCAAGTAGTTTCAGAGTTACTTGAAGGTGTTGAATATCTTAAATCAGTTGCAAGTAAAGCTTCCGAAACTGAAAAAAAGTATTTAAAAAAGTTAGAAAAAGTTTTTTTTGAAGATCAATTGTACAGCCAAGCTGTTATTGAAGCTCAAAGTGAAAAATTGCATAACATTTTTACAAAATATCCTAAAAAGACATTAGCGAATACTTCTAAAACATATAAAGTATATGTAGATAGATTAAAAGCGCAATTTAGTACTTGGTACGAATTTTTCCCTCGTTCAACTTCTGAAACTGAAGGAGTTCATGGTACATTTAAAGATTGTGAAAAGCTACTTCCAAGAGTAGCGGATATGGGGTTTGACACTTTATATTTTCCGCCGGTACACCCAATTGGTGAAGTAAATAGAAAAGGGAAAAATAATACAACTGAAGCATTTGAAGGAGATGTTGGTTCAACTTGGGGAATTGGTTCTAAAGATGGAGGCCATAAAGATATTCATCAGCAACTAGGAACATTGAGTGATTTTAAATCGCTAGTGAATAAAGCAAAAAAACTAGGTATTGAAGTTGCAATGGATTATGCATTACAAGCCGCTCCAGATCATCCTTGGGTAAAAGAACATCCAAGTTGGTTTAAATGGAGACCAGATGGAACGGTTCAATATGCTGAAAATCCGCCAAAAAAATACCAAGATATATTACCAATTTATTGGGAAAGCGAAGAATTTAAGGCTCTTTGGGATGAATGTTTAGACACGTTATTTTATTGGATAAATTGTGGTGTAAATGTGTTTAGAGTTGACAATCCACATACAAAACCCTATTATTTTTGGAATTGGATTATTAGCGAAGTAAAGAAAAAATATCCAGATGTATTATTTTTAGCTGAGGCCTTTACAAGACCAAAAGTAATGCAGCAGTTAGCAAAACAAGGCTATACGCAATCGTATACTTATTTTACTTGGCGAAATAATAAGCATGAGTTAATTGAATATATGAACGAGTTAACTAAAACAGATCAGCGTGAGTATTTTAGGCCAAACTTTTGGCCAAATACGCCAGATATAAATCCGTTTCATTTGCAAGGCGCAAACGAAGCAAAATATATACAACGCTACGCTTTAGCTGCAACATTAAGTTCAAATATTGGGATTTACGGACCCGTTTTTGAGCACATGATAAGTGATGCAATATCAGGTAAAGAGGAGTATTTAAATTCTGAAAAATTTCAATTGTGTAATTATGATTGGTTTAAAGAAAATAAGCTAACTACTATTATTTCTAGAATTAACAAAATTAGACACGAGCAAGAAGCGCTTCAGCAAACAAATAATATTCATTTTTGTGAAATTGAAAACGAAAACTTGCTAGCTTTTTATAAATGGAATGATGCTAAAACAAGCGAACTTTTAATTATTATAAATTTAGATGAACATCATACGCAACAAGGAACAGTTCTTTTGCCATTTTCTAAATTAGGAATACCACATGGACATCCAGTTGAAGTTGTTGATTTAATAACGGCTAATAGTTACCATTGGAATTCTGATTGGAATTATATAGAATTGGACTCTTCATTGCCTTTTCATATATTTAAAATAAAAAAATAACATGGCTAAACAAATGGAAAAAAACGAATTACAAACACCTTTTAATTTTGATGAATTATGGGAAGAACTTCTTGACAGTAAGGAGTTTGTAAAAGTATTTCTTTCAGATGTTTTAGAAGATTATATAGTAAAACAACGTTGGTACGGAGGTAAAGCAAGTAAACTTAAATATATAGAACTTTCAGAATATTTTAAAATTAAACAAGGTGATGAAGTTTATTACGGTTTAATTTTAGAAATTAATTTTGAAGAAGCTTTTTATCAACATTATTTTTTACCAATTGCATTTGTTTCAGATGAAAATTTTGCTAAAAAAGATAGAATTCTGCCAATAAGTATTAAAGGGCAAGAAGGGTATATTATTGATGCAATTAATTTGGAAGCTTATAGAAGATTAGTTTTTGAACGAATTTTAAATGCGGTTCCAAAAGATAAAAGTAAAGTTCAGTATCATAAGAGTCCAACTTTTAAAAATGTAAACTATGAATCATCAAGGTTCATGGGGTTAGAACAAAGCAACACATCAATTGTTTATAATGAGAAATATGTATTAAAATTTTTCAGAAGAATTTACGCAGATAAAAATCCAGATTATGAAATGAGTCGATTTTTATCAGAAAAGAAAGATTTTAAAAACACCCCTAAATTTTTAGGTAGTATTAACATTGTAGATTCAGAAAATTCACATATAACCATTGCTTTAATGCAAGAAATGGTACCAAACCAAGGAGATGCTTGGGAATATATGTTAAAAGAATTGGATGTTGTTTTTAAGAATTTAGACACTAAAAATATAGATGTAAATTCATTACCTCAAACAGAATTATTTTTAAGATTGGGAATTAATGACGTTCCTCCACAAATAATAGATTGGGTTGGTTTAAACTTATTTTTAAAAATTCAAACGTTGGCAAAGCGTACTGCTGAAATGCACATCACTTTAGGGTCTGAGTTTGAAGATACCTCATTTACCCCAACACGATTTAATGGAGATTATACAGTTTGGTTGAAAAACAGGTTGCTGTACCAATTTCAAAATAGATTGAATACTATTGAAAATAACTTGCATAAGCTAGATGGTTTAGCATTAGAATTAGCCAATGAGTTTTTAAGCAAAAAAAATATCATTAGAAAACGATTCGTAAAATTTGATTGGACAAAATTAAAAGGTGAGCGTATACGAGTTCATGGAGATTACCATCTAGGACAAATTTTGGTAAAAGACGATGACTTTTATATTTTAGACTTTGAAGGAGAACCAGAAAGTACAATTAGAGATAGAAAAGTAAAACAGCCACCATTAAAGGATGTTGCGGGGTTATTTAGATCGTTTCACTATGCTATTTATGCAACAATTTTTAATAATTCAAATAAATACAATCAATCACAAGAAAGATTGTTTAAAGCAGCTGAGTTATTGTATAGATATTTTACAGGCGTATTTTTAGAAACATATGTTGCTAAAATTCAGGATGCAAACATAAATATTGGATACCATCAAGAACGCATTTTTATTTTAGAATACTGTTTATTAGAAAAAGCAGTATATGAACTTGGTTATGAGTTAAATTCCCGTCCACGTTGGGCATTAATTCCTTTAAAAGGAATTTCAAATATTATTAATAATTAAAATATGGCACAAGTAAAAGCATTTAGTCTGTTTTCAGACTTTGATATTGACCTTTTTAAAGCAGGGAAACATTACAGATTATATGAGAAATTTGGGTCACATATTACCACAGTTGATGGAGTTGAAGGTACTTATTTTTCAGTTTGGGCACCAAGTGCAAAAGCAGTCTCGGTAATTGGAGATTTTAATTATTGGTTAGAAGGTGAACATCAATTAAATGTACGTTGGGATGAAAGCGGTATATGGGAAGGTTTTATACCAAAAATTGGAAAGGGAACAGTGTATAAATATAAAATACAGAGTAATAATAACGATATTAAAACTGAAAAGGCAGATCCTTATGCAAGGCGATGTGAACATCCACCAAAAACTGCTTCAGTAGTTTGGAATGATGCTTATGCTTGGAAAGATACTAAGTGGATGAAGAAGCGTAAAAAAAATAATGCAATTGATGCTCCTTATTCAGTTTATGAAGTCCATTTAGGTTCTTGGAAGAAAAACATAGAAGAAAATCGGTTTTTATCCTATACAGAATTAGCTGATGATTTAGTGAAGTATGTAAAAGAAATGAATTTTACACATGTGGAGTTAATGCCAATTATGGAATACCCATACGATCCATCTTGGGGATATCAATTGACAGGATATTTTGCACCTACTTCACGTTTTGGTTATCCTGATGAGTTTAAATATTTAGTAGATAAATTGCACCAAAACGATATTGGGCTTATTTTAGATTGGGTGCCTTCACATTTTCCTGAAGATGCTCATGGACTTGGTCTATTTGATGGAACCCATTTATATGAACATCCAGATAGAAAGAAAGGATATCATCCAGATTGGAAAAGCTTAATATTTAACTATGGTAGAAATGAAGTTCGTTCCTTTTTAATTAGCAACGCAATTTTTTGGCTAGACCAATATCATGCAGATGGTATAAGAGTTGATGCAGTAGCATCTATGTTATTTTTAGATTATTCTAGAGGAGAAGGTGAGTGGGACCCAAATATATATGGTGGGAATGAAAATTTAGATGTCATTTCATTTTTAAAAGAATTAAATATTGAAGTGTACAAATCCTTTCCAGATGTACAAACAATTGCTGAAGAATCAACAGCATTTCCAATGGTATCTAAACCTACATTTGTAGGTGGTTTAGGGTTTGGAATGAAATGGATGATGGGTTGGATGCATGATACTTTAGAATATTTCAAGAAAGACTCAGTCTATAGAAAACATCACCAAAACGATATTACATTTAGTTTAACCTACGCTTTTACTGAAAACTTTATGCTACCTCTTTCACATGATGAAGTAGTATATGGTAAAAAATCAATTTTAGGCCGTATGCCAGGTGATGAATGGCAGCGTTTTGCAAACCTTAGATTGTTATATGGTTATATGTTTACCCATCCAGGCACCAAATTACTGTTTATGGGTAGTGAATTTGGACAATATGAAGAATGGAATTTTGAACAAAGTTTAGATTGGAATTTGTTAGAATTTGAACCACACAAACAAACTAAACTATATTTTTCTGAATTAAATAAAGTATATAAAACAACACCAGCCTTATTTGAAAAAGGATTTAGTAATGATGGGTTTGAGTGGATAAATTATGAAGACAATGAGAACTCGGTTATTTCTTATTTAAGAAAAGGAAATGACACCATAAATGATATTTTGGTTGTTTGTAATTTCACACCTAATACATTAGAAAATTATAGAATTGGAGTTCATAAAAAAGGGAAATTAAATGAGCTGTTTAATAGTAATCACTTAAAATATGGAGGAAGTGGAACTGTAAATACTAACAAAATTCTTATTGAAAAGGAAGCTTGGAATAATAGAGAATACTCAGTAGTGTTAACTTTGCCACCACTAGGTATTACTATTTTAAAGTTCATTTAGGGAATCTTCATTATAGTACATTAATAGTATTGTAATTTTACAATAAACTCAATATATCCTTAGTATTTTTAAGGAAAAGAAGGCCTCTGAATTTATTAAATTCAGTAGGTTTGCAACTTCAATTTAATGAATTTAAATTATGATTTTAAACACGGAATTAGAATATAAAGGGAATTTGTTTCCTTCAAAAATAGTTTCCTATAAAAAAGATGTAGATACCTTATACTTTGAAAGTGATAATGATGTTGTTTTACAAGTTACAGTTGAACGTGATAGTGTATTGCGTTTTAGATTTACTACAACTTCAATTTTTGAAAATGATTTTTCATATGCAATATCGGATAATGCTAGTAAAGGATTTAATCACCTTGAAGTAACAGAAGATGAAAAAATATATATAATTAGAACATCAAAATTAATTTGCCATATTTCTAAATTAGATATGCGTACTTCAATATTTGATGCTAAAGACAATACATTAATTTGTCAAGATGAATTAGGTTTTCATTGGGAGGAAAGCTATGAACATGGTGGAAATGTAGTAAAAATGTCCAAATCATCTTTAGATGGTGAAAGTTATTATGGGTTAGGTGATAAACCTGTTCAGAATAACTTAAAAGGAAAACGTTTTGAAAATTGGGTTACAGATTCATATGCATACGGTAGAGATTCTGATCCAATTTATAAAACAATCCCTTTCTATATTGGGCTGCATGATAAAAAATCATACGGAATCTTTTTTGACAATACATTTAGGTCATTTTTTGATTTTTGCAATGAACGTAGAAATATTACAAGTTTCTGGGCACAAGGAGGTGAAATGAATTATTATTTTATTTATGGCCCAGAAATGTCTGATGTTGTTTCAAATTATACAGATTTAACAGGGAAACCACAAAGTTTACCACCATTATGGGCACTAGGATATCATCAATGTAAATGGAGTTATTACCCAGAATCTAAAGTGAAAGAGGTCACAAAAAAATTTAGAGAACTGAAAATTCCTTGCGATGCAATTTATTTAGACATTGATTACATGGAAGGGTTTAGATGTTTTACATGGAACAAAGAATATTTTCCTGATCCAAAACGTATGGTCAAAGAATTAGCTGACGATGGTTTTAAAACTATAGCTATTATTGACCCAGGAATTAAAATAGATAAAGATTATAGTATTTATAGAGAGGGTTTAGAAAAAGATTATTTTTGTAAGAGAGCTGATGGGCCTTATATGAAAGGGAAAGTTTGGCCAGGAGAATGTTATTTTCCAGATTTTACAAATCCTGAAGTACGTGAATGGTGGGCTAATTTGTTTAAAGAATTAATTGAAGATATAGGAATAAAGGGTGTTTGGAACGATATGAATGAGCCTGCTGTTATGGATGTTCCAGGGAAAACATTCCCAAATGATGTACGTCATAATTATGATGGAAACAACTGTAGCCATAGAAAAGCACACAATGTTTATGGGATGCAAATGGCTAGGGCAACCTACCATGGTTTGAAAAAATTCTCATATCCAAAAAGACCTTTTGTAATTACTAGGGCAGCTTATTCTGGTACGCAACGTTATACGTCAACTTGGACAGGTGATAATGTAGCAACTTGGGATCATTTATCAATTGCAAATGCACAAGCGCAACGCATGTGCTTATCTGGTTTTTCATTTGTAGGTTCAGATATTGGTGGTTTTGCAGAACAACCAAATGGCGAGTTATTTACACGTTGGATTCAGCTAGGAATATTTCATCCATTTTGTAGAACTCATTCATCAGGAGATCACGGAGACCAAGAACCTTATGCTTTTGATAGTAATGTAACGAATATTGTTAGAAAATTTATTGAAATAAGATATCAATTATTACCCTATTTATATACTTCTTTTTGGAGGTATGCGAATGAAGGTGTGCCTATTTTAAAATCACTAGTTTTATTTGATCAACATGACGCACATACACATTATAGAAATGATGAGTTTATATTTGGAGAAAAAATATTAGTATGCCCAATATTAGAACCAAATGCTAAAGGAAGAAGAATGTTTTTTCCTAAAGGAAACTGGTACAGTTTCTGGGATGGTGAATTAGTAAGTGGAGGTGAAGAGAAATGGGTAGATGCGGATATAGATAGCATGCCAATTTATATTAAGGAAGGAGCAATTATCCCTAAATACCCTATTCAACAGTATGTTGGAGAAAAAAAGGTTGAGGAATTAAAATTAGAGGTATATTTTAAACTTGGAAAAGAAAAATCTCAAGTATATGAAGATGCACATGATGGTTATGATTATAAGAAGGGCAGATATAGTTTAAGAAATTTTTCGCTAGTAGGTAAAAGCAACTCTTTAACAATTCAGCAATTTAAATCGGGAAAATTTATTACGGAATATGATACGTTTGAGCTTAATTTACATGGTTTACCATTTAAAATAGACAAAATTATGGTAGATAACGAAGATTTTGATATGAAGAAACTAAAAATTAAAGACACTATTTTGATAGTAAGTAAAGAATTTACAGATATAAAAATTCTAGGAAAAAAACAATAAATGTATTAAACTTTTCTAAAAGCAAAAACTCCTCTAAATGAGGAGTTTTTTTTATGATTAAAAGTAGGTTTATTTTACTAGTTTCTGAAAAATACGATTGGAATTCTAAGCACTGTGCTTATAGCATTTCCATTTTCGAAAGCAGGTTTCCAATTGGGCATATTTGCTACTACTCTTTTAGCTTCTTTATTAAGAACTTTATTAGCGCCTTTAATAACTTTTACTTCTGAGATTGCACCATCTTGTTTAACTTTAAAACACACAATTACCCTTCCTCTAGAGCTAGATGTTCTAGAATTTCTGGGGTATCTAATATTCTTACTTAAATACTTAGATAATTCTTTAGTTCCTCCAGGGAATTCAGGTTGAGAATTTATTTTTCTAGAAGTTTTAGGTAGCTCCACATTGGTTAAATCTGATACATCTCCTATATAGGCTAATGTATTTTGTCCATTAATTTGTAAAGTAAATAAGGCAAGAATTATAAAAAGTGAAGTAGTTTTCATTTTAAATTTATTTAATAATTAACCTTTTTTTGAGTTTAATTATGTTCTAAAAATTGTCTACTACAAATTTCGGTATTAGTGCTGTTACCCGATATGATAAATATCATATTTAGTCAAACCTCAAAAAGCACTATTTTGGTTTAATTTAGATCACATTTGTAATTGAATAGAACTTTACTTTGTAGAATACTTCTAATTTTAGTTTAAAAATTAGCCAATTAATAGAAGTC
>Ga0190303_1000243_pt1 | contig 22287 bp, 33 predicted proteins | sample 48700701_MG_FD_161672 | JGI IMG/M metagenome (GOLD analysis project Ga0190303, IMG submission 161672) | Hydrothermal vent sediment bacterial communities from Southern Trench, Guaymas Basin, Mexico - 4870-07-0-1_MG | ecosystem: Environmental > Aquatic > Marine > Hydrothermal vents > Sediment ... | reverse complement strand
GGGGGACAATGTATCTCTTGAGGTCTCGATGATCCAGCCCATTGCCATGGAAGAGGGAGTCAGGTTTGCGATCCGTGAAGGCGGCCGGACGGTCGGGGCCGGCGTGGTAACCAAGATCGTGGAGTAGATGTATTCACCAGTTAAGAATTGAGGAATGAGGGATGATAGTCCCAACCCAGAGGATAAGAATTCGTCTCAAGGCATATGATCACAAGCAGCTTGATCAGTCTGTAGGTGAAATTGTAGATACGGCAAAACGGACCGGAGCCCGTCTTGGCGGGCCAATCCCGTTACCTACTTCTATTAGGCGCTATACTGTATTGCGCTCTCCCCATGTAGACAAGAAGTCAAGGGAGCAGTTTGAGATCCGTACCCACAGGAGACTCATAGATATTCTGGAGCCTACACAACAGACAATAGACGCCTTGATGAAGTTGGAATTGTCTGCTGGGGTAGATGTTGAAATTAAGCTATAGAGATTAAGAACGGGGACAGAAGCAGCAATGTCGAATTTATCAGGCATGATGGGCCGCAAGGTAGGAATGATCCAGGTCTTTTCCGAGGACGGTCAGGTCGTCCCGGTTACGGTGCTGGAGGTCGGCCCCTGTACCGTGCTCCAAAAGAAGACAGCGGAGAGAGAGGGCTATAACGCCTTGCAATTCGGATTTTTCCCAAGGCCTTTAGGCAGATTGAATCTTCCGGAGCAGGGACATGTAAAGAGAGCCGGGCTGTCCCACGGCTTTCGCTATATCAGGGAGATATCAGTCAAGGATCCTGAAGCCTTTGATGTAGGCCAGGTCCTTACACTGAAGGATCTGGAAATCCGCCAACTGGTGGACATAGCCGGAGTGAGCAAAGGTCGCGGTTTTGCTGGCACTATTAAGCGTCACGGATTTTCCAGGGGTCCTATGGGCCATGGATCCAAACATCACAGAGCAGTGGGCTCTGTCGGGCAGAGTGCCACTCCATCCAGGGTCATCAAGGGCAAAAAGATGCCTGGTCGCATGGGAGGAAAACGTGTTACCGTGAAGAATTCCATGGTTGTTGACGTGCGGCCTGATGAGAACCTGCTGTTGGTTAAGGGGTGTGTTCCGGGTCCCATTAATCAACTTGTATATGTGCTAATAAAATAGAGGAGACGGGGCAATCCATGACAACCCTGGCAGTTTATAACGCACAGAAAGAGAAGGTCGGTGAACTGACAGTAAGTGATGCCGTCTTTGGTGTGATACCCAGGAGAGGGATACTCCATGAAGTAGTCAGGTGGCAGATGGCCGGGAAACGGGCCGGTACCGCTTGCGTAAAGACGCGCAGCGAAGTCAGCGGAAGCGGAAAGAAACCTTTTCGTCAGAAAGGAACCGGCCGGGCCCGCGCAGGCAGCAACAAGTCGCCCTTATGGAAGCGAGGCGGCTCGGTATTTGGTCCGAAGCCAAGGGATTACAGCTACGGCCTGCCTAAAAAGGTCCGCCGCTTGGCGCTGAGGATGGCGTTAAGCACAAAGATCGAGGGTGATCGTCTCCTGGTCCTCAGGGATTTTGGCCTGGAGCAAATAAAAACCAGAGATATGAAGCGCCTGCTTGACCGTTTTGATATACAGAAGGCCGTAATAGTAACCGACACACCGGATCAGATATTGGAACTGTCCTCGCGTAATATTCCCAATGTCAAGATTCTGCCCTTGAGAGGTATTAATGTGTATGATTTGTTAAAATACGAATATGTGATAATCAAGGAACCGGCTGTCGGAGTGATCGAGGAGAGGCTGCAGCCATGAAGGAACTGTATTCGGTGATAAAGGTCCCGCTGATTACCGAGAAGGCCACCTTACAGAAAGAAATGGCAAACCAGTTGGCCTTCAAGGTGGACCAAAAGGCAAATAAAATCGAGATAAAGACTGCAGTGGAGAAGATCTTTAAAGTGAAAGTCCTGTCTGTTCAGACCATCAAGGTCAAAGGAAAGCCCAAGAGAGTCGGTCGATTTACAGGTAAACGCCCAGGTTTTAAAAAAGCCGTTGTAAGGCTGTATCCCGGGGAAAGTATCGAGTTCTTTGAAGGTGTATAATGCCGATTAAAAAATACAAACCGACATCTCCGGCCAGGCGCGGCATGACCGTATTGGTAGACCGCGAAATTAGTGATAAGGCCCCTGAGAAATCGCTGGTTGAGTCCCTCAAGCGCAGCGGCGGCAGAAACTCCTGCGGGAGAATGACTGCCAGGCACAGAGGCGGTGGGCACAAGCGTAAATACAGGACTATAGATTTTCAGAGACATAAACTCGGTGTGCCTGCAAAAGTGGCTGCCATAGAGTATGATCCCAACAGGTCCTCGAGGATCGCCCTCTTGCAATATGTTGACGGGGAAAAGAGATACATTCTGGCCCCTCTGGGACTCAAGACCGGTGAGTTCGTTGTGTCTGATGACGTGGCGGACATACATCCAGGGAATTGCATGCCTTTAAAGAATATTCCCCTGGGTACTTTGGTCCATAACGTGGAATTGCGTCCGGGCAAGGGCGGGCAGATAGTAAGAAGTGCCGGCAGTTCGGCCCAGATAATGGCCAAGGAAGGTAAATACGTACAATTGCGCCTTCCAAGTGGAGAAGTAAGAATGTTTCTCAATACCTGCCGGGCCACTGTCGGCCAGGTAGGAAATCTCGATCATGAAAATATCAAATTAGGCAAGGCCGGCAGGAGCCGGTGGCTTGGCAGACGCCCCAGGGTGCGCGGAGTAGCCATGAATCCTGTTGACCATCCCATGGGGGGTGGTGAAGGGAAATCTTCCGGCGGCAGGCATCCATGCAGTCCGTGGGGAATGCCGGCAAAGGGTTATCGCACGAGGAAGAAGAACAAGCCCAGTGATTCATTCATAGTACGAAGCAGGCATAAAAAGAAGTAGTCTTTGGAAATAGGAGAAAACAGGTGCCAAGGTCGGTAAAGAAAGGTCCTTTTGTTGATGATCACCTTATGAAAAAAGTGCTTAAGGCCGTTGAGACCAAAGACAGGCGTGTCATCAAGACATGGTCCAGGCGATCCATGATTGTGCCTGAAATGGTGGGTCTCACCTTTGCTGTGCACAACGGACGGAAATTTATCCCTGTATTCATTACTGAGAATATGGTTGGGCATAAGCTTGGCGAGTTTTCGCCGACCCGCACCTATTACGGCCACGCTGTTGATAAAAAATCCAGGATCCGGAAGAAGTAAGAGGGCATAGCACTAATGGAAGCCAGGGCAGTTGCCAAATACTTAAGAATTTCTCCGCAAAAGACTCGGCTGGTTGCCGATGTCGTTCGAGGCAAATCTGTTGGAGAGGCCTTGCAGATCCTGAATTACATGCCCAAAAAGGGTGCCAGGATGATTAAAAAGGTGGTTGAATCAGCTTTGGCCAATGCGGATCAAAATCCAAATATCGATGTGGATATTCTGTACATTAAAAAAATCGCGGTGGATCAAGGCCCACGACTGAAGAGATTTCGTCCCAGGGCAATGGGCAGGGCCTGCAGAATACAGCATCGTTTTTCTCATATAATGGTGGTATTGGATGAAGAATAGTTCACTCTCTGTCAAAAAGTGGTACGGTTACAGGAGGATGCCTTGGGTCAAAAAGTAAATCCGATCGGTCTGAGACTGCGGATAACGCGCACGTGGGACTCGCGCTGGTTTGCCGAGAAGGAGTATCCTGCCCTGATCCTTGAGGACTACAAGATCAGAAAGTTCATTAAGAATCAGGTCTATCATGCAGGAATATCAAAAATTGAAATAGAAAGGGCTGCACAGAGATTACGCATCCGTATCTTCGCCGCGCGTCCAGGGATAATTATTGGCAAGAAGGGTGTGGAAATTGAGAGCCTGAAACGGTCTTTGGAAAAAATGATCAGACGTCGGGTAATGATTGACATTACAGAAGTCCGAAGACCGGAAATAGACGCTCAACTGGTAGCTGAAAACGTTGCGGGTCAGCTTGTACGGCGCATTTCTTTCCGGAGGGCCATGAAGAGGGCCATAAGCATAGCACGCAAGTTCGGCGCACAGGGTATAAGGATTGCGAGCTCCGGGCGTCTGGGTGGCGCTGAAATGTGCCGCACCGAATGGTATCTCGATGGCAGGGTACCGCTGCATACCCTTCGGGCGGATATTGATTACGGCCAGGCTGAAGCAATGACTACCTATGGGGTAATAGGTATCAAGGTTTGGGTGTTCAAGGGAGAAGTTCTGCCTGACAAAGAGTCTGAAGTTGCTGCAATAGAGATATAGTTGGGGGAATAAATGCTTAGCCCGAAGAAAGTCAAATACCGCAAACAACAGAAAGGCCGCATAAGAGGCATGGCGCAACGGGGAAATAAGCTGTCCTTTGGCGATTACGGCCTTAAAGCCATCGGTCGCGGCAGGATCAAGGCCCAGCAGATAGAGGCCGCCCGGATAGCTATCACGAGGCGCGTAAAACGCCGTGGAAAAATATGGATACGAATATTTCCGGATAAGCCTGTCTCCAGTAAGCCCGCCGAGACCAGAATGGGCAAGGGTAAGGGCTCAGTGGATTGTTGGGTAGCAGTGGTTAAGCCAGGCAGAATGCTTTATGAGATGGAGGGTGTAGATGAGGCTTCTGCCAGGGCCGCCCTGAGGCTGGCACAATATAAGCTTCCGGTTCCCACCAAGATTGTCGCCAGGAGTGAAATGTTATGAGCGTAGCTGACAAACTCAGGGAACTGAGCACGGAAGAAATTCAGCAAAAAGAAAAAAATCTTCGGCAAGAGCTTTTTAATCTGCGGTTTCAGCAGGCTACTCACCAATTGGAAAATGTAATGAGGATTCGTGCCGTGAGGCGATCGATAGCAAGAACCAAAACAGTATTGGCAGAGAAAATTGCTGATTCCGGGGTATAGCAATGGAGAGTAGTATGAATGCCGGCAGGAAATCCCGCAGGATGCTTATTGGCACTGTTGCCAGCAATAAGATGGACAAGACAGTGGTTGTTAAGGTCGTTCGGCGAGTCCGGCATCCGGTATACGGCAAGTATATACAGCAACAGAAGAAGTACATGGCTCATGATGCAGGTAATAGCTGCGGAATTGGCGACAAAATTCTGATAGAAGAGTATCGACCTATGAGTCGACGCAAACGTTGGCTTGTTAGAGAAGTTATTGAGAAGGCTCTCTAGGACAGGAAAAGAAAGGACAGGATCATATCATGATCCAGCAAGAAACATTATTAAATGTCGCCGACAATTCAGGTGCAAAACGCGTGTGCTGTATTAGGGTCTTAGGCGGAACTCGTAGGCGTGTTGCAAGCATAGGGGATATGGTAATTGTCTCGGTCAAGGAGGCCATACCAAATTCCAAAGTGAAAAAAGGTGATGTGGTTAAAGCCGTTATAGTACGGACCAAAAAAGAGATACCCCGGGTTGATGGCTCCTGGATACGATTCGACGAGAATGCAGCGGTTTTGATAAATCAATACGGAGAACCGGTTGGCACCAGAATTTTCGGGCCAGTGGCCAGGGAGCTCAGGGCAAAACGTTTCATGAAGATAATATCGCTTGCACCCGAGGTGCTTTAGTTCAGGGAGATCGGGTCGATGAAGAGCGTAAAGACATATCTGAGAAAAAATGACCGGGTAATGGTAAAGGCCGGCCGGGACAAAGGCAGGGTCGGCAAGATACTCTCCATTTTGCCTGCAAAAGGAAGGGCGCTTGTTGAGGGCGCACAGATGGTCAAACGCCATACACGCCCGGGGCCCGGTACAAGTGGCGGCATTTTAGAGAAGGAAGCATCCATCCATTTGTCTAATTTGTTGTTGATTTGCCCCAAATGTACCGAATCAACGCGAATATCCAGAAAGATCCTGGAAGATGGGGATAAAGTCCGCGTCTGCAAGAAGTGCGGAGAGATAATCCCGACAGAAAAAAAGTAGGCCTTGTGGAGGCATTCAGGCATGGTCCTCTTGGAAGAGAGATATAAAAAAGAATGTGTTCCAGGATTAATGGAACATTTTGGATATAAGAATTTCCACCAGGTTCCAAAAATCGAGAAGGTGATCTTGAATATGGGACTTGGCGAGGCAATTGAAAATCCAAAGATATTAGACTCCGCAGTTGAAGAATTGACCCTTATATCCGGACAGAGGCCGGTCATCACCAGGGCCAGGAAATCAATCGCAGCCTTTAAGGTGAGAGAAGGGATGCCTGTAGGGTGTCGCGTGACCCTCAGAGGACAACGGATGTATGATTTTCTCACCAAACTGATTAACATTGCCATTCCCAGGATCAGGGACTTCAGGGGTATATCGCCGAAGGCCTTTGACGGAAAGGGTAATTACACATTGGGCATTAAGGAGCAGATTATCTTTCCGGAAATCGACTATGACAAGATAGACAAGATCAAGGGAATGAATGTGACGGTGGTTACCAGCGCCAAAACTGATGACGAAGCTCGGTACTTATTGGATGCTCTTGGAATGCCGTTTCGTAAGTAGAATTCGTTGAGGAGGGATCTTTGGCTAAAAAGGCGTTGATATATAAGGTACAGAGGAAACCAAAATTTGATGTCAGAAAATATAATAGATGCCCGATTTGTGGCCGTCCACGTGCCTTTATCAGAAGATTTGGCTTATGCAGAATATGTTTCAGGAAAATGGCCTCACAGGGTGTAATCCCAGGGGTCACCAAAGCCAGTTGGTAGCTGTATAATTCCATACTTTCGGGAGATTTTTTATGTCTATGACTGATCCTGTAGCGGATATGCTTACACGGCTCCGAAATGCCAATAAGGCAAGGCATGATAGGGTTGACATCCCTTTCTCTAATTTTAAGATAGGAATTTCGAAACTACTTAAAAAAGAAGGTTATATAAGCAACTTTCGTATCTACAGAGACAGACGACAGAAAATTCTTCGGTTGTTTCTGAGATACTCAGACGGGCAACCTGTTATTCTTGGATTAAAGCGGATAAGCACACCTGGACGACGGGTATATTGTAAGAAGGACGCAATTCCAAGGATAAGAGCCGGGCTCGGTACTGCGGTGATTTCTACATCAAAGGGTATCATGACCGATGCCCAGGCCAGGAAAAATAATGTTGGCGGAGAAGTTGTCTGCGCCATTTGGTAGTCTGGAATTTTTTTATGTCTCGAATAGGTAAAAAACCAATAAATGTGCCTTCGGAGGCCAAAATTACCATAGATGGACGTATCATTACTGTCCGGGGCCCCAAGGGCACCTTGAGCCTGGAAGTACATCCCCTGGCAATCGTTGAAAGAGATAGGGAACAGCTGATAGTCAGGAGAGCCGAGGATACAAGGCTGGGCCGTTCAATACATGGGTTGTGCCGGACACTTATAAATAACATGGTAATCGGGGTCACAAAAGGATTTACACGGGAGCTTCTATTAACAGGAGTCGGCTACAAAATTGAAGAAAAGGACAACAAGCTGGTATTTCACTTGGGCTATTCTCATCCGATAGAATTTCCTCTTCCTGAAGGAATCAAGGCCCGGGTAGAACGGCAAAAACAAATCAGTCTGATCCTGGAGGGATATGATAAGGAGCTTTTGGGGCTCACTGCTTCGAGAATCCGATCTCTCAGGCCGCTGGAGCCATATAAAGGCAAGGGAATCAGTTATGCTGATGAACGTGTAATCCGCAAAGCCGGAAAGGCTGCTGCACAGTAGCTATGGATTTCGGAACCATCTGGAACAGTGTGTATGGTTAAGTAATTATGGCAAAGACAAGCCCTAAGCTGAAGGCGCGTTTAAGGCGCAAACAGCACATACGTAAGCGCATATCAGGGACGGGAAATCGTCCACGGATGGCAATTTTCCGGAGCAGTAAACACATATATGCTCAGATTATTGATGATGAACGAGGCATTACAATCGCGTCTGCTTCCTCCTTGACCCCTGAGATCAGAAACAAGGCAGGGGATCTTGGAGACAAAACGGCAGTTGCTAAAGAAGTCGGCCGGATTGTTGCCCAAAGGGCCAAGGGAAAAGGTATAAACGCGGTGGCGTTTGACCGTGGCGGATATCTATATCACGGCCGAGTAAAGGCCCTCGCAGAGGCGGCCAGGGAAGCCGGCCTTGATTTCTGATTCGGGCTCGATTTGCCAGCGGGTGAATCCTGCGAAAGCCTGACATCTGTCAGGAAGCATGAAGGGTCAGGTGTAATGGGTGGTAGTTGCTGGCCTTAAGGAGGTGTCGTTGCAGGAAGAATATATAAAAAACGAACAAGAGCTGATAGAAAAGATAGTTTATATTAACAGGGTGGCCAAGGTAGTCAAGGGCGGAAGGCGCTTCAGCTTCAGTGCTCTTTCGGTGGTAGGTGATGGGGCGGGAAGAGTCGGTTTCGCCATGGGAAAGGCCAGAGAAGTTCCTGAGGCACTCAGAAAGGCTCGCGAGAAGGCCATTAAGTCTATGATTCAGATACCAATGGTAAGCAAAACCATACCTCACGAAGTAACAGGTCATTTTGGTGCGGGCAGGGTTTTGTTGAAACCTGCATCACCAGGTACCGGGGTCATAGCCGGGGCGGTAGTAAGAGCAATCATGGAGGCGGCGGGAATTCATGATATACTGACCAAGTGCCTCGGCTCCAATAATCCACACAATGTAATGCATGCCACATTTGATGGTCTGGAAACCTTGCGTGTTTCCGTATCCAGGGCAAAATGCCGGGGCAGAAGCGTCGAAAAATCGCAGTATGATTACAGTGCAGAGAGTCCTGAAATATGATTCCCGCTCAAGATGCCTCACACGCAAGGTGCTGAGATCAGCTCAAAAAATTATCGTAATTAACCCCTTGGGTATTTTCAATGGAATCACGGTATATAAATTAATTCACTGATAAGGAGCCTGTATGATTACACTGGATTCATTAGGGCCTCATCCCGGATCCAAATGCGGGAAAAAGCGCATTGGAAGGGGACCGGGTTCTGGACATGGAAAAACGGCCTGCAGAGGTCAGAAGGGCCAACGATCCAGATCTGGCGCCGGTATTCGCCCAGGGTTTGAGGGAGGTCAGATGCCGTTGTACAGGAAACTTCCGAAACGAGGTTTCAAGAACCGTTTCAGAAAGGTCTACGGCGTATTGAATATTGGTGATCTGGCAAAGATCGGGCATGAAGGAGTGGTGGATATTGCCTTTCTGAAAGCACGGGGACTTATACGTAAACGTTATCATCTCCTGAAAATATTAGGTGATGGAGAGATACGGCAACCGCTGACTGTTCGTGCTCATGCAGTCAGTGAAACAGCCAGAAATAAAATAGAGACTACTGGCGGACGGATAGAGATCATCAAGGAACGGGGCCGGGAGGCAAATATTGCTTAGGGGATTAGGAGGCATAGGCCAGGTCCCGGAGCTGCGCAAACGCATCGGTTTTACCCTGCTTATGCTGGCTGTGTATCGGGTCGGAGTCCAAATTCCTACTCCCGGTATTGATGTTGCGGCCATGGCGTCCTTCTTCGATCGCGCCCAGGGGACGCTATTTGGTATGTTCAACATGTTCTCCGGGGGAGCTCTCAGGAAAATGTCCATTTTGGCCTTGGGCATAATGCCTTATATCAGTGCTTCCATCATTATCCAGCTCCTTACAGTAGCAATTCCGCATCTTGAGGCCTTAAAAAAGGAAGGTGAGGCGGGAAGAAAGAAGATCAGCCAGTATACCAGGTATGGTACGGTGGGCCTGAGCCTTATCCAGGGGCTTGGAATAGCAATTGCTCTTGAGAGCATGAGAGCACCAGGTGGTGCTCCGGTAGTAACAGAGCCCGGCTGGCCTTTTCGACTTTTAAGTGCCCTGACTTTTATGTCAGGAACTGTATTTCTGATGTGGCTTGGAGAGCAAATCACGGAAAGAGGGGTAGGTAATGGTATTTCTCTGATTATCTTTGCAGGTATTGTAGCCAGGATGCCTTCAGCCATTATAGATACATTCAGCCTGATGCGTACCGGGGATATACATCTGGCACTGGTCATATTTCTCCTGGTGATGATGGCGGCCGTAATCGGATTCATATGTTTTATGGAGCGGTCGCACAGGCGTATTCCGGTCCAATATGCCAGAAGAGTGGTGGGACGAAAGGTATATGGAGGACAAAGCACCCATCTGCCCCTGAAAGTAAATACTGCAGGAGTAATACCACCGATTTTTGCATCGTCTATTATGATGTTTCCTGCAACCATGGTAAATTTTATCCAGGTGCCTTGGATACAGAGTATAACTCAGAGTCTGAGACCTGGAAGTTTTGTCTATGAGACGATCTTTGTAGCAGCCATTATCTTTTTCTGTTATTTTTATACAGCCATCATCTTCAACCCGGTTGATATCGCAGACAACATGAAGAAACATGGCGGTTATGTCCCGGGCCTCAGACCGGGAAGGCGCACTTCTGAATATATTGACAGGGTGCTGACCAGGATTACCCTGATAGGTGCCATTTATGTTTCTGTGATCTGCGTTTTGCCGAGCATATTGATTTCAAAGTTAAATGTTCCTTTTTATTTCGGTGGAACCGCCCTTCTGATTGTCGTGGGTGTGGGCATGGATACCATGGCTCAAATTGAGTCCCATCTTATCACCAGAAGCTACGAAGGATTTATGAAAGGAGCCAGGCTGAAGGGAAGAAGGTAGTCTGTGGTGTATGAACGGAGAGCCGTTCATACATAATTTGGAATTCTAAGTCTTGAACTTACAAAAGGAACCAAGGTAAATTTGATGTCCAAAGATGATGCCATACAGGTTGAGGGAAAGGTGCTTGAAACCTTACCTAACGCCATGTTTCGCGTTGAACTTGAAAATGGTCACAAAGTACTCGCGCATATTTCAGGTAAGATGCGTATGCACTATATAAAAATATTGCCTGGTGATACAGTAACCATAGAGCTGTCGCCCTACGACTTGTCCAGAGGCCGGGTTATATATAGGGCCAGGTAATCTTCGTTACAGGTAAGATTAAACCTGGTACGGAAAGGTATATGTCATGAAGGTTAAAGCATCAATCAGACGTCGCTGTAAGGAATGCAAAATAATCCGACGCAGAGGCATACTGCGCGTGATTTGCAAAAATCCAAGGCACAAACAGCGACAAGGATAGCTAGGGGGTTGATCCGTGGCAAGAATTGCAGGTGTTGAGCTGCCAAAGAACAAGAGGCTGGAGATTGCGCTCACGTATATTTATGGAATTGGACGCACAACCGCCCAACAAATTCTGGATAAGGCAGAAATTGACAGAAACAAAAAATCCGATGATCTGACTGATCAAGATATCACGTCGCTGCGGAAGACTATCGATGCCGGCTATAAAGTAGAGGGAGATCTTCGTAGAGAGGTGTCATTGAACATCAAGCGATTGATGGATTTCGGAAGCTATCGGGGACTCAGGCATCGTAGAGGACTCCCTGTTAATGGGCAGCGCACTAAAACAAATGCCCGTACGCGAAAGGGTCCCAGACGTTCAGTGGTCAAAAAGAAGAGAAGATCATAGTTGCGGAGGGCAGAAGAATATGGCATCACCGAGAAGAGGTGGTCGAAAAGAAAAGAAAAATGTGCCGGAAGGTATTGTGCACATACAATCTACTTTTAATAATACCATAATTACCATAACTGATAAACAGGGCAATGCGATTTCCTGGTCAAGTGCAGGGACCCAGGGCTTTAAGGGTTCCAGAAAAGGCACGCCCTTCGCCGCCCAGGTAGCGGCAGAAAACGCCGTACGAAAGGCAGCAGAACATGGCATGAGAAGTGTTGAGGTCCATGTCAAGGGGCCAGGGTCCGGAAGAGAGGCAGCACTGCGGGCCCTCCAAATAGCAGGATTTAAGGTTTCAATTATTCGAGACGTTACATCAATACCTCATAACGGCTGCAGGCCTCCAAAAAGACGTCGAGTATAGAACTGTGCCGGAAAGGGTGTCAAACAAGATTCTTATATTCCCAATTTATTGGAGGAAATTCTTTGGCTAGATATACAGGTCCACGATGTCGTTTGTGTCGCAGGGAAGGTTGCAAGCTTTTTCTTAAAGGAGACAGATGTTATTCAGATAAATGTTCCTTTGAAAAACGCAGTTATGTGCCGGGAGAACATGGACAGGGCCGGATAAAGGTCTCTGACTATGGAATTCGTTTGAGAGAGAAGCAGCGGGTTCGGCGTATATATGGATTGCAGGAGGCACAATTCAAGAGTTATTTTAATAAAGCTGATCGTCAAAAGGGGGTCACGGGTACTAACCTCCTATTACTCCTGGAAAGGCGTCTTGACAATGTAGTTTACCGCCTTGGCTTTGCTGAATCCAGATCACAGGCCCGCCAACTGGTTCGTCATGGACATTTCACCATAAATGGAAAAAAAACGGACATACCGTCTTTCCTGGTAAAACAGGGAGATGAGATCAAGATAATGGAGAAGAGCAAATCTATAGTTCCTATCAAGCAGGCGCTGGGGACAATTGCCCGCAAGGGTGTGCCTGAATGGCTTGAACTGGATGAAGATAAGTTACAGGGTACAGTTAAGACAATGCCTGAGCGAGGACACATAACTACGCCCATTCAGGAGCAGTTGATAGTTGAATTCTACTCTAAGTAATAACTTGTGATTCAGTGCTGATCGGCCTTATATGGCAAAAGAATTAAATTATATCCGGAGTAGAAGGGGCTTAGATAGACAATATGACTGCTGAACAGACTCCATACTATCGCAATTGGCGGGAATTAATTTATCCCAAGAGGCTGGAAGTTAATAGTGCAACACACACGAATTCATATGGCAAATTCAGTTGTGAGCCTCTGGAGAGAGGCTATGGTATCACGCTGGGAAATGCCTTGCGCCGTGTACTCTTGTCTTCTCTGCAGGGAGCTGCGATCGTTTCTGTAAAAATAGACGGAGTGCTGCACGAACTGGGAACCATACCAGGAGTGATAGAAGATGTAACCAATATTATACTTAATCTGAAGGGCATACATCCGAAGATTTTCGGAGAAGAAGAAAAGACCTTGATATTGGAAAAACAGGGCCCGGGAGAAGTACGTGGTGAAGATTTAATTGCTCCGCAGGGTGGGGTTGAGATACTGAATCCAGATCATCATATTGCCACATTGACAGAAGATGGAGAGCTGCGGATGGAAATGATGGTCAAATGGGGCAAGGGATACGTATCTGCTGAAAGCAATAAGGATCCAGAGCAGCCTATAGGCACTATAGCTATAGATGCCCTGTTTTCTCCGATTCAGAAGGTCAATTTTGTTGTCACGAAAGCCCGTGTCGGTCAGATGACGGACTATGACAAGTTGATCATGGAGGTATTAACCGACGGCACCATCCTTCCTGAGGATGCAATCGCCTATGCCGCAAAGATTTTGAAAGATCAACTTACGGTATTTATTAACTTTGACGAGAAGGAGGAATCTGAAGGAGATCAACTCTCTTTTGATTTTGAAGGTAAGATCGAATATCTGAACCGGAAAATTGATGAGCTGGAGTTTTCTGTACGCTCGGCCAATTGCCTTAAAAATGCAAATATTCATTACATTGGTGAGCTGGTCCAAAAGTCAGAGCAGGAGATGCTCAAGACCAAAAATTTTGGACGGAAATCTCTGCAGGAGATCCAGGAAAGCCTCGATGGCATGGGATTGCATTTGGGCATGAAGCTTCAGGGATGGAGCCCGCCTGAGAAAACAGACGTAGAAGAAAATAATAAAGAAAAAAAAGGTGGTCGGTAATGAGACACCGAAGACGGACGGACAGATTGGGGTGTAAGACCCCTCATCGCAAGGCAATGCTCGGAAATATGGTTACATCGCTGTTAAGGCATGGTCGAATTGTTACAACAATTCCAAGGGCCAAAGAGGTCAGGCGTGTGGCTGACAAGATGGTTACCCTGGCAAAAAGATCGGATCTCCATGCAAGGCGTCAGGCGTTTTCAGTCATACGTGATCGCAAGGTCGTTACGAAGCTTTTTGATGAGTTGGGGAAAGAGTTTGCTGGCAGAAATGGCGGTTATACCAGGATAATAAGGAAAGGCCCGCGAAGGGGAGACTGCGCCATGATGTCTATTGTGGAACTTGCCACCACCTCCCTGGAAAAGCCAAGGCCTAAACGCAGGACCGCCCAAGAGACGGCATCTACTGAATCTGTGATCCCGCAGGCTGTTCCGGAGCCGTCTGTGGATGAACCGGAGAGCATGAAAGAGGAAGGACCTGCCGGGGAAAGGGGTAAAGTACATGGCTAAGATGGCCGGAAAACAGATGGTCATAGAGGCCCTCAAGCAGGAAGGTGTCGATGTTGTCTTTGGCTTTCCCGGCGGGGCCATTATTGATGTCTACGACACCTTGGAAAAAGACGGCACCATAAAGCACGTCCTGGTACGGCATGAACAGGGAGCAGCCCATGCCGCCGATGGTTATGCCAGGGCTTCCGGAAAGGTGGGGGTGTGCATTGCCACATCAGGTCCGGGAGCCACCAATACCGTAACTGGAATAGCAACAGCAAATATGGACTCGGTTCCCATAGTTGTATTCACTGGTCAGGTACCCACCGCGCTGATCGGTAATGATGCCTTCCAGGAAGTAGATATCGTCGGCATTACACGTCCCTGCACAAAGCACAATTACCTTGTTAAAGACGTCAGAGACCTTCCTCGAGTTCTTAAAGAGGCCTTTTATATCGCCAGGTCGGGCAGGCCGGGTCCGGTCCTTGTAGATCTTCCCAAGGATGTGCAGAACGCCAAGGCCGAGTTTGATTATCCGCAGGAGATAAAGCTGCGTTCCTATAATCCGGTTACCGAGCCTCACGGCAAACAGATCGAACGGGCCTACAGATTGATAGAGAAGGCAAAGCGGCCGGTTATTTACGCAGGTGGCGGAGTAATCATATCTGATGCCTATAAAGAACTCAGGACATTTGCTAAAGCGGCTTATATCCCTGTAACCATGACCTTGATGGGGCTTGGCGCATTCCCAGGCACCCACGAGCTGAGTCTGGGTATGCTGGGCATGCACGGTACATATTGTGCCAACATGGCCATGGCAAACAGTGATCTGATCATTGCTATCGGCGCCCGCTTTGACGACAGGGTTACCGGAAAAATCGAGGCATTTGCGCCAATGGCCAAGATAATTCACCTGGACATAGACCCGACATCCATTCAGAAAAACGTCAGGGTGGATGTACCTATAGTGGGTGATTGCAGGAGGATACTGAAGAAGCTGTTGGACGCCGTAAAGGATGCCGGCCGCCCTGCTGAAGCCTGGAGGGACCAGCACCAGGCCTGGTTGGAGCAGCTTGATGCATGGGGAAAACGCCATCCCCTCACATATAAAGAGGAGCCCGGTGTCATCAAGCCCCAGCATGTTATTGAAAGGCTGTATGAGATGACAAAGGGGCGGGCCATCATTACTACAGAGGTCGGCCAGAACCAGATGTGGACTGCCCAGTTCTATAAATTCGACGAGCCACGGACCCTGCTGACTTCCGGTGGCCTTGGAACCATGGGTTACGGATTCCCTGCTGCTATCGGGGCCCAGATGGCCTTCCCCGACAGGCTGGTGGTGGATGTAGCCGGTGATGGCAGCATACAGATGAATATCCAGGAGATGGCGACCGCCATGGAGCAACGCCTGCCTGTGAAAATAGTCATTCTGAATAACCAGTTCCTCGGCATGGTCAGACAATGGCAGGAGCTGTTCTATGATCGCCGGTATGCAGCTACCGAGTTTGAAATGACTCCGGATTTCGTGAAGCTGGCCGAGGCATACGGAGCAAAGGGTTTCAGGGCAACCAGGCCGGAAGAGGTCGATGATGTGCTCAGCAAAGGTCTTGAAGTGGAAGGCCTGGCGATTATGGAATTTGCCATAGCCCGCGAAGAAGGGGTATTCCCAATGGTCCCGGCAGGAAAGGCTACAACTGAGATGTTGCTCGTTTGATATTGATGATAAGGAGCTTGGCCCAATGAAGCATACTCTCTCCGTACTGGTTGAAAATACTCCTGGTGCCCTGTCCCGCATAACAGGGCTTTTCAGCGGGCGGGCATTTAATATCGAGAGCCTTAATGTGGCTGCAACCCTGGACCCGACCCTGTCTCATCTCACTCTGGTGACCATGGGCGATGAATTCATAATTGAGCAGATAATCAAACAGCTCAGGCGCATAGTGGATGTCTTCAAGGTCGTGGATGTGAGTGGGGGCGAATTTGTTGAGCGCGAGATGGCCCTGATAAAGGTCCGGGCCGAGGAAGAATCCAGGGCCGAGATACTACGCATGTGCGATATATTCCGCTGCAAGGTCGTTGACGTAAGCCCCAAATCTTACACTATAGAGGTTACAGGACCTGAGTCTAAGCTGAAGGCGGTAATAGAGCTCCTGCGTCCCATCGGAATCAAAGAAATTTCGAGAACTGGCACCATAGCTATGATAAGAGAGAAAAAGACTATGTAACCGTTCACGGGTTCAGGGTTCAGGGTTCACCGAAAGTCTGAGCAGTTGTTTTGTGAATTTCGAACGGTCTTGCACCGATTAGGAAAGGTAATTAATCATTTCCCGGCTGACAAGGAGTTTTAACGGTTACCAGGAAGGAGCTATAAGAGGATGAGGATTTACTACGAACAGGACGCCCCCATGGACATACTTCAAGGGAAGACCACAGCTATAATCGGCTATGGCAGCCAAGGGCATGCCCATGCCCAGAATCTGAGAGACAGCGGGTTGTCCGTTGTTGTGGGGGAACTTCCCGGAACATCAAATTACGATCTTGCAATCAAGCACGGGTTTGAACCAGTAAGTGCCGGAGAGGCTGCAGCCGAGGGAGATCTTGTCATGGTCCTGGTACCTGACCATGTCCAGGCACAGCTATACAAAAGTGACATCGAGCCAAATCTGAAGACCGGGGACATGCTCCTTTTTGCCCATGGCTTTAACATTCACTTTGGCCAGATAATTCCTCCGGCTGACGTAGACGTCACAATGGTGGCACCCAAAGGTCCGGGACACCTGGTGCGCAGGGAATACGAAAGGGGAGCCGGGGTGCCCAGCCTGGTAGCCGTACATCAGGATCACACCGGAAAAGCCCTTAAAAGGGCACTTGCCTATGCAAACGGCATAGGAGCCGCCCGTGCGGGCGTCATTGAAACCACATATAAAGAAGAGACCGAAACCGATCTCTTTGGCGAGCAGTGTGTGCTCTGTGGCGGGGTCACTGAGCTCATAAAGGCCGGTTTTGAGACCCTGGTTGAAGCGGGTTATCAACCGGAAATAGCGTATTTCGAGTGCTGCCACGAACTCAAGCTCATAGTTGACCTGATTTACGAAGGCGGTCTGGCACAGATGCGTTACTCAATCAGCGATACCGCGGAATATGGCGATCTTACCAGGGGGAAACGCATAATAACAGAAGAAACGAGAAAGGAAATGCGCAGGATCCTCGAGGAGGTTCAGAGTGGAAGTTTTGCCAGGGAGTGGATGCTGGAAAACATGGTCAATCGTCCTGTATTCAACGCCCTCAGGCAGCGTGAAAAGGAACATCCCATTGAGGAGGTCGGCTCCCGCCTGAGGGATATGATGGGCTGGCTTAAGAAGTAGCCTTGGTTTTTTCTTGGCCCTTTAAACATTTACGCTTCATGGCGGTCGGACACGGGGCCTTTTGCAGGATTTCAACCGCGGGCGGATAGCACACCCAATTGAGATCTGCACCGGATTATGCTTTGAAATCCTGCAAAAGGCCCCGTGTCCGACCGCCAGATATGGAGTAAATAATCTCTAATAAGCCCTTAATGCATTCTCATCGCATTCCTATTGCCAGGGAAGGAACTCCTTTTATAGGTGGTGCTGTCCTGGCCGCTGTGGTATTTGCTTCACTCAACTGGTCTGTTACGGCCATAGTCTTTTTTGTGATTGCAGGCTTTGTCCTGTTCTTCTTTCGGGATCCGGAACGTATAATTCCATCAGGTCCAGGCCTGGTGGTATCGCCGGCTGACGGCCGGGTCATAGATGTGGCCGAAGATGACAGGGATTCCCTTGGCGAAAAAGATGTAAGGCGAATCAGTATATTTATGAGTATTTTTAATGTGCACGTAAACAGGGTTCCAATTACAGGTCAGGTTCGACAGATTTCATACCGGCCCGGATCTTTCTGGCCTGCTGACCGTAAAAGGGCCTTGCTCGAAAACGAGCGGAATGCCATCTTGATCTGCGGCGAGGACGGAATAGAGCTGACCGTTGTACAGGTAGCGGGTATAATAGCCAGAAGGATTTCCTGTTGGGTTAAGGCCGGTGATAATGTTAAAATCGGTGAACGCTTTGGACTTATTCGTTTTGGGTCCCGTCTTGACGTGTATGTCCCGAAAACCGTCTCAGTGTTGGTAAAAAAGGGGGACCGGACAAGGGCCGGGCAGACGGTTCTTGCCCTAAACGGCAGCAACTAGCAGTTTCCAGTTCCTTATTTCTAACAGGGGGCTCCCATGGCAGAAAAACAAAGCAGTGATTCAGCAGACAGGGTTTCAAGACGCAGAATATATCTCCTTCCAAACCTGCTGACCTCGGCAAGTTTATTCAGCGGGTTCTATGCCATTATTGCCGCTATCAAGGGTAATTATCAGGCTGCTGCCGTGGCCATTTTGATAGCCGGTATCCTGGATGGTCTGGACGGAAGGGTGGCCCGCTGGACCCGTACTACCACCAGATTCGGTCTGGAGTATGATTCCCTTTCAGACCTGGTGGCCTTTGGGGTAGCCCCGGGCATACTGGCCTTTATGTGGGGGCTGCAGGACTACGGCCGGCTGGGATGGCTTGCCGCCTTTCTGTATGTGGCAACCACTGCTCTCAGGCTGGCCAGATTCAATACCCTGAGCCAAGGCGGCAATAGCCGCGAAAGGAGTTACTTCCTTGGCCTGCCATGCCCCTCTGCAGCGGCCGTACTGGCTACATCAGTGCTTTTATGCCAGCATCTCGGAATATTTGGGCCGGTGCGCCATGTGACAGTGCTGATCACGGTCTACGGCCTCTCTTTTCTGATGGTCAGCAATGTGCGTTACCACAGTTTTAAGGAAATTCGCTGGCTTCAACAGCATCCTTTTTCCGGTATGGTGGTGTTGATTCTGGGTATAATGGTAGTTGCTACGGAGCCAAAGGTGACCCTGTTTGTCCTTATGGTTACCTATGTGATATCCGGGCCTGTGTTGATGTCCCTCAGAGTTCTGAGACCCAGGTCGTTGAGGTCCGGTATAAGACATCAAAGTAAAGATGTTTTCCATGGCAGGGACAAGGGGACTTAGGGGCCTGTTCATGCTCCTTGGCAACAGTGCGGGAAGTGAACAATTACTGGGAAGTAAAGAAAATGAGCAGCGGTGAAAGGATAATAATATTTGATACTACATTAAGGGACGGTGAGCAGTCCCCGGGTGTATCCCTGAACGCTGAAGAAAAACTCCAGATCGGAAGGCAGTTGAGAAAGCTGAACGTCGATGTAATCGAGGCCGGATTTCCTGTTGCCTCCCAGGGTGACTTTGAGAGTGTTCAGCGCCTTTCACAGGAAATCAGGGGGCTGCAGATCGCTGCCCTGGCCCGTGCCAATGAGAAAGACATCGATACGGCCTGGGAGGCGATAAAGGAGGGAGAAAATCCTCGAATACATACCTTTATTGCCACTTCTGATATCCACCTCCAATATAAACTGAGAAAGACCAGGGAACAGGTATTGGATATGGCCAGGACTGCGGTAGGGTATGCTGCAAAATACACAAGCAATGTGGAGTTTTCCGCTGAAGACGCAAGCCGGAGCGATCTGGATTTTCTGTGCAGGGTCTTTGAGGCAGTGATAGATGCCGGTGCCACAACGGTCAATTTTCCCGACACAGTGGGGTATGCTGTACCTCATGACTTTGGCAGGATGATCAGGTATGTAATCGAGCACACGCCCAACATCCACAAAGCGGTCCTGAGCGTACACTGTCACAATGATCTGGGACTGGCCACAGCGAATGTGCTGACGGCTTTGGAACAAGGTGCAAGACAGGTGGAGTGCACTGTAAACGGCATAGGTGAAAGGTGTGGAAATGCCGCCATGGAAGAGGTGGTCATGGCCATCCGTACCAGGCGAGACGTCCTTCCCTATGACACTGCGATATCCGCTCAACATATTATGGCTACCAGCCGGCTGGTAAGCATGCTTACCGGAATGGTGGTCCAGGCAAACAAGGCCATAGTAGGGGCCAATGCCTTTGCACACGAGTCCGGAATCCACCAGGACGGGGTCTTAAAGGAACGTACGACCTATGAGATTATCGATCCCAAGGACATAGGTCTTAGCAAAGGGATCCTGGTCCTTGGAAAACACTCCGGGAGACATGCCCTTAAGGCAAAGCTTGAGGAATCAGGCTACAAGCTCAGTGATGAAGAGGTCGATAGGGTATTTACGAGGTTCAAGTCGCTTGCAGACAAAAAAAAGGAGGTTTATCCGGAGGATATTGAGGCCCTCGTGGCAGAGGAGGTACTCAGGATTCCGGATCGTTATCGTCTTGTTTATCTCCATGTTGCCGGTGGCAGCGGCATAAAACCGACCGCAACCGTGATAATAGAAATAGACGGCAAAGAGGTTGACGGAGTGAGCACGGGGGCCGGTCCCATAGATGCGGCCTACAAGGCAGTGGCCGAGATCGTGAATACTAAAAGCCATCTGCTCCGTTTTACTGTAAATTCCATTACAGGAGGCACGGATGCCTTGGGAGAGGTCACTGTGCGTCTTGAAGAAGACAGCCATGTGGTCACAGGCCATGGAGCCGATCCTGATATAATTACTGCCAGTGTCAGGGCATATTTGAACGCCCTGAACCGTCTTGTATATATAAAGGAAAATGCGCTGCAAAAGAAATGTTGAATTGTGAATCAGGGTTCCGAGGTTCAGGGGTTCAGGGTTCAAAGGTTAAGGATTGCTTTTCTTTTTGTAACTTGCATTAACCCCATACCTTGAATCTTTGAATCCTTTAGATGAATTTGCTGCATCGAACCCTGAACCTTTGAACCCGTAAACGGTTACGAGAGCATGTTATGAGCCGGCCGATGACAATAGCCGAAAAGATCCTGGCTGCCCATGCCGGCCTGGATAGCGTGGAGCCTGGTCAACTGGTCGAAGTCTATGTGGACTTTGCACTGGGCAACGACATTACAGCCCCCATTGCCATAAAGACCTTCAGGCAGGCAGGCGTAAGGGCTGTTTTTGACAGGGAAAAGATTGCCCTGGTGTCAGACCACTTTGTTCCCAACAAGGATATTATGAGTGCCGAGCAGGCCAGGCTCCTCAGGGAGTTTGCCGCCGAGCAGGGTATTGTTCACCATTATGACGGTGGTGAATCCGGAGTAGAACATGTGCTGCTTCCGGAAAAAGGACTGGTGCTTCCAGGTGAAGTCGTTATAGGAGCCGACAGTCATACCTGTACATACGGTGCATTGGGGACTTTTGCTACAGGGGTGGGGAGCACTGATCTGGCCGCCACTATGATGACAGGAAAGACCTGGTTCAAGGTGCCGGAGTCCATAAAATTTATATACAATGGAAAACTCCGGCCCTGGGTCGGTGGCAAGGATTTGATACTCTACACCATAGGCGATATCGGTGTGGACGGGGCCCTGTATATGGCCATGGAATTTACGGGTACGGTGATTGATTCCCTGTCCATGGCAGGCCGGTTTACCATGTCCAATATGGCCATCGAGGCAGGTGGCAAAGTGGGGCTTATTAATCCTGATGATACGACCCTAAGCTATTTGACTGGCCGGACAGGCAGGGATTTTACCGTTTATCGCAGTGATGAAGACAGCCGATACGCCAGGGTTATTGAGTATGACTGCAGCGATATAGAACCTCAGGTGGCCTGTCCCCATCTGCCTGAAAATACCAAGGGTATTTCAGAAGTGGGAAACATACCTCTGGATCAGGTGGTGATAGGTTCCTGTACCAATGGACGTCTGGAAGACCTGGCCCTTGCCGCTGGGGTCATATCCGGACGGCATGTGTCAAAAGGTCTGAGACTGATAGTCATTCCTACTACTCCCTCAGAGTATACCCAGGCCCTGGATAAGGGATTTCTCAAGACCTTTCTGGATGCCGGCGCGGTTATAGGGCCACCCACCTGCGGACCCTGTCTCGGAGGGCACATGGGGGTTCTTGCCAGGGGGGAACGGGCCCTTGCAACGACAAACAGGAATTTTGTGGGCCGGATGGGACATCCTGAGAGTGAGGTATATCTGGCAAATCCGGCCATTGCCGCTGCAAGTGCGGTATTGGGTAGAATCGGAAGTCCGGACGAACTGTAAGGGAA
>Ga0190303_1000242_pt1 | contig 22290 bp, 13 predicted proteins | sample 48700701_MG_FD_161672 | JGI IMG/M metagenome (GOLD analysis project Ga0190303, IMG submission 161672) | Hydrothermal vent sediment bacterial communities from Southern Trench, Guaymas Basin, Mexico - 4870-07-0-1_MG | ecosystem: Environmental > Aquatic > Marine > Hydrothermal vents > Sediment ... | reverse complement strand
GGAATGGCGAACAAATTATTAATGAATCTTGGGTGAATTATACAGCAACACCAACCAATGATTCAAACGGAGAATACGGTGCTCATTTTTGGTTAAATGCAGGAGGTGTATATCCAAATGTGCCAAAAGATTTGTTTTCTTGTAATGGTTACCAAGGCCAGCGTGTTTTTATAATTCCTTCAAAAGAGTTGGTAGTTGTAAGAATGGGTTTAACAGAAAGTTCTGATTTTAATTTTGATGAGTTCTTAAAAGGTATTTTAGCTACAATAAAAGAAATATAAATTTTAACAAGATTATATAAAGGGTAAATCCTTATTTAGAAAGATTCTAAACTTGAAAATTTATTAAAAATTTATTAAAAAAAAACTATTTTTGACATTCCCTTCAAAATTGTTAACAGGACAGCTCCCCTTCGTTCTATGTTAACTATAAATAATAGCTATTTTAAATTATAAATGAAGATTACGTGTTGTATAGTAGTTTTTACACTTAAAAAAATAAAGTGTACTAATTATATTCTAAACAGTAATTCATTTTTTTAATTTAAAATTAACCAAACCAATACATAAAATTTGAGTCCACATCAAATTAAATTTTTAGAAACTCAAAGTTTTAGTTTTAGAAATACGTTCTGTATTTCTAAAGCATTAGATATAACCATACTCAACAACAAAAACTACCAACCTAAATAAAATATTATGAAAGAAAATTACTTTCTAAAGTACGTGCTAATTTTAATAGTAGGAATTACAACATCAACCCTTTTTGGGCAAACATATACGTTTACCAATGCTAGTACAACGGGTAGATTTGGTCCAACTCAGGGGCAGGTAAATACAGCGTATGCCGCAACTTCATTAAATGGCTTAGTTACTATTAATACACAAGGAATTCAAGAATGGATAGTTCCAACAACAGGGGATTATTCAATTGAAGTTTTCGGTGCTCAAGGAGGGAATGATACTTTTGATGGTGAGAACGGAGGATTAGGATCTAGGATGAAAGGAGATTTTTCATTAACTGCAGGACAAGTGATTCGTATTCTTATTGGTCAACAAGGTGAAAACCTCAGAGTTAATGTGAATAATGCTGCTCCTGGTGGTGGTGGTGGGACTTTTGTTTGGGATCCAACGAATTTAACTCAACCTCTTATTGTAGCTGGAGGAGGGGGAGGAGCTTCTGGCTATGGTATAACATCTAGAAATGCTAGTAGTTCATTGAATGGAAATAATTCAAGTACAAATTCTAATGGTGGCTTAAGCGGTAATGGAGGTAGAACTAATACAGGAGGGTCTTCATATTGGGCTGGTAGTGGAGCAGGTTGGTTAACAGATGGTACAGGAGGTAATAATGCTACAAATTATAATTATTTACCTGGAACTTCTGGAGCACAAGGAGGCCGCAGACCATTAAATGGTGGTATAGGAGGTGTCAGATGGAATGACGGTAATGATGAAGGGGGAGATGGTGGATTTGGCGGCGGCGGCGGCGGCGGATCAGATAATATGGGTACCGGAGGTGGCGGTGGATACTCAGGGGGTGGAGGCGCTTCCCTTGCTAGTGGAAGTGGTACTGGCGGCGGTGGCGGTTCTTTCAACTCAGGAATAAATCAAGTAAATACTACAGGAGCTAATACAGGAATGGGTTCTGTTGTAATAACACAATTGTGTGACCCTATATATATAATAACTACACCTGGGACATCAGTTATTGTAGGCACTATGGTTACACTTACAGGAACTTCAATTAATGGAGGAGGCATAACTTGGGATAATAATATTATAAATGGTATAGCTTTTTCAGCACCAGCTATCACAACAACATATAATGTTTCAAGTACTAATGGTAACGATTGTGCAGGTTCTGTAACAATTACAATATTGGCAGATACGGATGGTGATGGTGTGCCAGACTCATTAGATACTTGTCCTGGATTTGATGATTCTATAGATTTTGATGGTGATGGTGTGCCAGATGATTGTGATTTAGATGATGATAATGATGGGATTTTAGACACTGATGAAGGCTGTACAGGGTCTGTTATTCCTGAAGATTTTTTCGTGCCTTTATACCACTCTAATATTATAAACGCGCCTAATAATAGAATTTATATTACAGGAGAAGATGCAAATCCTATTGGAATAGATGATAATGATATCAATGAGTTTTCTGAAATAATTTCAGGAGGTCCAATTTCGGGGGCTATTTTAGGGGATTCTAATTGGCCTATTTATAATGGTAATAATGTAAAAGCTGTTGGAGCTTCAAACGGTAGTGAATCTCAATTCGCACTATTAACCACTACAAATTTATATGTTTGGGGGCAAGCTGATGGAATGATAACTGGACCTACAGCTTGGCATAATGTTCCCTTACCTGCTGGAAAAACAGGAACAGATTTTATAGATATCACTTCAGGTGTGGGAGTACTTGCTTTAGTAAGTAATTTGGGAGAGGTCTATACTATGGGATCTTTAGTTCATAGTACTAGTTCAATACTTGGAAGCAATGGAACAGTAGCTGATACTAACGGATGGTACAAAGTTCAAAATTCAACAGGCGATTTAACAAATGTTATTGATTTAGAAATTACTAATGAGGCTGCTATCGTAATTTCAAGTAATGGTGATTGGTATACTTGGGGGCCAAATTCCTATTTAGGAGATGGTTCAATAATAAATGATAGAGATGTAGCGACTTTAATGACCAAGCCCGCTGCATTTTCTATAGTAACTCCACTTCAGGTAAAAATGACAGCTTGGACAGATGCAAACTATTTTGTATTAGGTTCTGATGGGCTTGTATATGCTTTAGGGAAGAATGAAGACGGAGAATTAGGTGATAATACAATAACAGAAAGAACTAGTTGGGTAAATGTTGAAGTAAGTGGCGGAGGAAATTTAACTGATGTTGTATTTCTATCCAGTAGTTCTTATAGTTACTATTATTCGGGTTCTGCTGCAATTGTTGAGGTTGCTGGGCAAAGAGAAATATACATGTGGGGAGAAAATGACAATGAAACACTTTCAGATAGTAATGGAAATATAGATCCTCAAAATTATGCTAAAATACCTTCTTATTACGCAGGTAGTGGAGCAGGTGCTTATACCGATTATAATAGTGATACTTTTATAAATAATTTAGACAGAAATGTAATAAGAGTTGGGGTTGGAGGGCATCAATCAATCTATTACGATTCTTATCAAAATAATTATTGTTTTGTTGGACATAATTCAAATGGAGCATTTGGAGCATCTGTTACAGATACTGGTAAATTTTCAGTAAGTCCACAAACTTCAGTAAGTTTTTTATCAGGCTTAGATACAGATACAGATGGTTTTGTTAACTGTAAGGATAATGATAGTGATGGTGATGGTTGTCCAGATGCTTTAGAAGGTGATGGAGCATATACATTAGCAGATGTTGATGCAAATGGAGCTTTAACAATTGCCGTTGATGCAAATGGTATCCCTGGAGGAGTTACACAAGGAATTGGAACTTCTATACAAGCGAGTGTATTGCTTACAGGTATAACAACACAACCAATGCCAACAATTGTAACCGCAACTGTTGGTGCAACAGCTATATTTAGTGTAACTGCTACTACAACAGGAATAGGGACTGCAGAAACATACCAGTGGCAAGAGCAAGTAGGAGGAATAGGTGCTTGGAGTAATTTAACAGATGTAGGTGTATACAGCGGAACAACAACTTCTATACTTTCTATTAGTACACCAACCAATGCTTTAAGCGGAAATGTATACAGAGTAATTATATCAACACCTTCTTATATCTGTGATTCTGATCAAACATCGGCAACAGCATTGTTAACAATTTTCTCATATATTGAAGCAAATGTTGATTCTAACTCAGCAGCTATTGTTGAAGGAATTGGAGGGGTTGCAGTAGCAAACGTATTAGCAAATGATATTCTCATTGCTTCATCACCAACAACAGCAAATGTACTATTAACTCAAATTAGTTCAACACATGCAGGAATTACATTAAACTCAATAACAGGAGCAATAAATGTTAGTACAGCAGTCCCTGTAGGAGTTTATGTTTTAAACTATCAAATATGTGAAACAGCTTTCCTTTCTAATTGTGCAAATACAACAGTTTCAATAACTGTAATTGATAACGGAAACCCAAATGCAGTAGATGATTCCATTTCAGTACTTGAAGGAACTTTAACATCTACTCCAATCAATGCAATAGCAAATGATGATTTAACAGATGATGCAACATATTCTACAGGAAGTTTAAATACAACAGGTACTACAGGAACAGTTACAGACAATAATGACGGAACTTTTGGTTATATACCAGCAGTCGCATTTTCAGGAACTGATACTTTTACCTATACTATTTGTGATGATGATTCTCCAATAGCAACATGTTCTACAGCAACCGTTTCTATTACAGTTATTGATCAAGGTAATCCAATTGCAGTAGATGATTCCATTTCAGTACTTGAAGGAACTTTAACATCTACTCCAATCAATGCAATAGCAAATGATGATTTAACAGATAATGCAACATATTCTACAGGAAGTTTAAATACAACAGGTACTACAGGAACAGTTACAGACAATAATGACGGAACTTTTGGCTATATACCAGCAGTGGCATTTTCAGGAATAGATACCTTTGCGTATACTATTTGTGATGATGATTCTCCAATAGCAACATGTTCTACAGCAACCGTTACAATAATAGTGGTAGACTCTGGAAACCCAATAGCGGTTGATGACTTTTTAACTATTCCTGAAGGAACAACAACAGTAACAGCAATAGATGCACTTGCAAATGACAATTTAATTGATAATTCAACATATTCTGCAGGAAGTTTAACATATACCAGTGGAAATGGCGCTACAGTAAATTACAATAGCGGAACAGGTTTATTTGAATATACACCAACTGCAACTTTTTCAGGAATAGATACCTTTACGTATACTATTTGTGATGACAATCCAATCCCAAATTGTTCAACAGCTACAGTAACAATTACTGTAACAGATACAGGGAATCCAATTGCGGTCAATGATTTAGAAAATACTACTGAAGATACTCCAATTACAACAGGAAATGTATTGATAAATGATTCAATTGTAGATGATGCTACTATCGTAAGTTTTGATGCTGCTAGTACAAGCGGAGGAACAGTAGTAAATAACAATGATGGTACTTTTGATTATACACCGCCTACTGGTTTTGCAGGAGTTGATACATTTACCTATACTATTTGCGATGATGATTCTCCAATAGTAAGCTGTTCAACAGCAACCGTTACAATAGTAGTTCTTGATGGCGGAAATCCAATAGCTGTTGATGATAGTATCTCTATCACAGAAGATACAACTTCTTCAACACCTATCAATGCAATAGCAAATGATACTACTACAGATGGAGCTACCTACTTATTGCTTAGTCTAGATACAACAGGAACAATAGGAGCTGTTACAGATAATGGAGATGGAACATTTGGTTACATCCCAGCTCCAGGTTTTGCAGGAATAGACACTTTTAATTATACAATTTGTGATGATGATTCTCCAATCGCTAGTTGCTCAACAGCTACAGTAACAGTAATTGTTACCGATGAAGGAAATCCTCTTGCTGTAAATGATGTTGATACCACAATACTTAATATTCCTTTAACAACATTAAATGTATTGACAAATGATTCTGTTGTAGACAATGCAACTATTTCAAATTTTGATGTTAGCAGTACTTATGGAGGAACTATTTCAAATGCTGGAGGTGGAACATTTTTATATACTCCTCCAACAGGTTATATTGGAGTTGATACATTTACCTATACTTTATGTGATGACGATTCTCCTGTAGCAAGTTGTTCTACCGCTACAGTCACTATTACAATCACTGCAGGAACATCAAACTTGATAACTACTAAAACAGTGAGTGACCCTTCACCTAATGAAGGAGAAAATATTGTGTATACCATTACTGTATTTAATGATGGACCAAACGATGCTACAGGAGTAAGTTTAGTTGATTTATTACCTATCGAGGTTACTTATGTTAGTGATGATGCTTCAGGTTTATACAATTCAGGTGATGGAAATTGGCTTATAGGGAATATTACCGATCAAGCAACTGTAACATTGAATATCACAGCTACAGTTGATGTAGGTACTAGTGGAGATACAATTACCAATAGAACAACTACCGCTACAGCTGATCAATCTGATCCAACAATAATTGGTGATGATTTGTCAGAAGCAATTACAATAGAAAATAATGCAGATATTGTATTAATAAAGGTAGTAGATAATAGAGCACCTAATGAAGGTGATACTGTAACATACACCGTAACAGTAACTAATAATGGACCTGCAGCAGCAACCAACTTAGTTATTAATGATGCTTTAGATACAGGCTTAACTTTTGGATTGGCAATACCAAGTTCGGGAATTTGGAGTGCTCCTAATTGGGCCATTGGAAACTTAGCATCAGGAGTGACAGAAACGTTGACAATTCAGGTAACCGTAGATAGCGGAACAAATGGACAAACATTGACAAACATGGTTAGCAATACCCAAGATCAAACAGATTCAAATGCAACTCTTGATGATCTAGAAGAAAGTATTACAGTAACTAGTGCTGATTTAGTAACTACTAAAACAGTGAGTGACCCTTCACCTAATGAAGGAGAAAATATTGTGTATACCATTACTGTATTTAATGATGGTCCTAGTGCTGCTACAAGTGTCAGTCTAATTGATAATTTACCTATAGGAGTTACCTATGACAGTCACGCGACTTCGAATGGAACTTTCAATTCTGGTTCTGGAGAATGGACTATTGGAAATATAGCTGATCAAGCAACTGTAACGCTAACTATTAATGCAATTGTAGCTGCGGGTACTAGTGGACAAACTATTGTAAACTATACGGCTACTGCAACAGGGGATCAATCTGACCCAACAACAGATGGTGATGATTTATCTGCAACGATCAATGTGGTTGATGCGTCAGATATCGTACTGACTAAAGTCGTTGACAATCCGACTCCTAATATCGGAGATACCGTTACTTATACAATCACGGTAACCAATAACGGAGATGCTATTGTAACAAGTCTTGTAGTGGCTGATATGCTTCCTGCTGGATTGACCTACGGGCTAGTGACACCAAGCAATGGAGTGTGGACTGCTGGAAACTGGAATATAGGAACGCTTGCCGTTGGAGTGACAGAAACGTTAACTCTAGAGGCTAATGTGGGATTAGACCAAGGCGGAAATACCTTAGTAAATACCATTAGCAATACCCAAGATCAAACAGATTCAAATGCAACTCTTGATGATCTAGAAGAAAGTATTACAGTAACTAGTGCTGATTTAGTAACTACTAAAACAGTGAGTGGCCCTTCACCTAATGAAGGAGATACTATTACCTATACCATTAACGTATTTAATGATGGTCCTAGTGCTGCTACAAGTGTCAGTCTAATTGATAATTTACCTATAGGAGTTACCTATGACAGTCACGCGACCTCGAATGGAACTTTCAATTCTGGTTCTGGAGAATGGACTATTGGAAATATAGCTGATCAAGCAACTGTAACATTGAATATCACAGCTACAGTTGATGTAGGTACTAGTGGACAAACTATTGTAAACTATACGGCTACTGCAACAGGGGATCAAGCTGACCCAACAACAGATGGTGATGATTTATCTGCAATGATAACAGTTATAAATTCCTCAGATATTTTATTGACTAAACAAGTAGACAATACCACACCAAATGCAGGAGATACGATAACCTATACGATTACAGTGACTAACAATGGAACTGCTATTGTAACAGGATTGGAAGTAACAGATGCTTTACCAGAGGGCTTGACCTATGGTTTGGTTGTACCAAGCACCGGAATGTGGAGTTCACCAGTTTGGAATGTAGGTACTTTAGTAGTAGGAGCAACTGCTTCTATAACGATAAATGCTGTTGTAGGATTAGATCAAGGAGGGAAAATACTTACCAACACAGTTAGTAACGAACAAGATCAAGAAGATTCTAATGCAACAGAAGATAATCCAACAGCTACTATCACGGTAACGAGCAGTGACTTAGTAACAGTGAAAACTGTAAGTGATGACACTCCAAATGAGGGAGATACCATCACCTATACGATTACCGTGACTAATAATGGAGGCAGTGATGCTACGGGAGTTAGCTTGACAGATAATTTACCAATTGGTGTTACTTATGTAAGTGATAATGGTCTGGGATTATTTAATAATGGTTCAGGATTGTGGGCAATAGGTAATTTAGCTAATGGAGCATCTGTAACGTTAAATATCACAGCTACTGTTGATGATGGAACTTTAGGTGAGACAATTACTAATACTACGAGTGCTGTAATTGCAGATCAATCGGATCCAGATATAACTAATAATGTTGGAAATGCAACAATAGTTCCAACAGCATTTATAGATTTAAGCTTAACAAAAACAGTATTAAACAATGAAACTTCTCCATTAGTAGGAGATCAAATTACTTTTGAAATTAGAGTTGATAATGAAGGTCCAACAGAGGCTACAGGAGTTCAAGCAACAGATGTGTTGCCTTCAGGATACGATTTTAAATTTTATAGTTCATCAATAGGAACTTATAACCCAGTAACAGGGTTATGGAATATAGGAACTTTAGAGATAGGTAATACAGCTGTATTGTTAGTTCATGTTACGGTATTAGAGGAAGGTGAATACTTAAATTGTGCAGAAATAACAGATGCTAATGAAAAGGATGTAGATTCTACACCAAATAATGGTGATGAAGATGAAGATGATTATGATTGTGCAGTTACTATTCCGGTTAACGAAGCGGATTTAAGTATTTCAAAAGAAGTGATTGCTGATAATGGCACACCAGTAGTTGAGTCGTTATTAACATTTGAAATAAGAGTGACTAATAATGGCCCAATAGATGCAACAGAAGTTGTTATTTCTGATGTGTTACCTTCAGGATATACATTTGTAAGTTATAGTTCAACGCTTGGAACTTATGATGAAATTACAGGTTTATGGAATTTAGGAACAATTTTAAATGGAGTTACGGAAGTATTGTTAATTGATGTTTCTGTAAATGCAAGTGGTGATTACACAAACTGCACTGAAATTGTAAGTTTACGTCAAATGGATCCAGATTCATCTAATGATAGTGATTGTGCTTCAACAGAGCCTATTCCAATTATTATTCCTGAACTATTTACACCAGACGGTGATGGAACAAACGATACGTTTAAATTAGAATTTATAAAGGTTACTTATCCAAACTTTAGCATGCAAATTGTGAACAGATATGGGAATAAAATTTATGAATATAAGCATAATGGTAATCCAGATGCCCCTGCTAGATGGTGGGATGGTTATTCAGATGGAAGATGGAATATGGACAATTTAGAGTTGCCAGAAGGCACGTATTTCTACACTATTTATTTTAACGATAGTAGCAAAAGAACTCCACAAACAGGATGGATTTATTTGAGAAGATAAAAAACAACAATTTAGAAGTGGGAAAATACATTTCCCACTTCAATTCAAAATTTAATTGAAGTTATATGAAAAAAATAAAATTACTTTTAGCTATTATAGTTTTAGTTAGCACCACTACAATTTTTGGTCAGCAAGACACACAGTACACACAGTACATGTACAATATGAGTGTGTTAAATCCAGCATACGCAGGTTCTAAAGGAATTACCAGTATTGGATTGTTAGGGCGTACCCAATGGGTAGGTGTTGAGGGTGCTCCACAAACGGTTACTTTATCGGTACATTCACCAATAAGCGATCGATTAGGATTGGGCTTGTCTGTAGTTCATGATGAAATAGGCCCAGTAAAGGAGGATAATGTATATGTAGATTTTTCCTATACAATTTATCTTTCAGAAGAGGGACGTTTGGCTTTTGGTTTAAAAGGAGGAGTTACTTTTTTAGATGTTCGTGAGTTGGTTACAATTGATCCAGACCCATTAAATTTACCAATACATCAAACCTCTCCTAATTTTGGAGCAGGACTTTATTATTACACAGATAAATTATATATAGGTTTATCAGTGCCTAATTTTTTAGAAACGCGTCATTTAGAAAGTGATGGAGGTCAATCCTCATCAGTAAAAGAAAAAATGCACTATTTCTTCACTTCAGGATATGTGTTTGATATCAATGATAATTTAAAATTAAAGCCCTCTACAATGATTAAGGCTACTTCAGGAGCTCCTTTATCGATTGATTTATCTACTAATTTATTGGTAGAAGAGCGTTTTGAATTTGGGTTGTCTTATAGGTTAGGTGATTCGTTAAGTGGGTTGGTTGGATTTCAGGTAAATGAAGATTTTAGAATAGGATATGCGTATGACCATACAGTGTCTAGTTACAGTCAATTCAATTCAGGTTCACACGAGATATTATTATTATTTGATTTCAATAGAAGAAATGTAAAGAGTCCAAGATTCTTTTAATATAAAAAAATAAGTAAGATGAAAAGAATAACTTTAATAGTGCTATTATTTTGTGTAGCTTTTGCAAATGCACAGGAGAAGAGTTATAGTATAAAAAATATTTCTTCAAATACCAAATATCAAGATTTTGGGGTGAGTTATTATGGGGAAAATACAGCAGTATTTTCATCGAGTAGAAAAGATAAATCGATACGTAAAAGAGTTTGGATAATAAATAAGCAACCTTTTTTAGAGTTGTATAAAGGGTCTATTGGAGAAGCTGGGGACATTACAAGTGTATCTCATTTTTCAAAGGTGTTAAACACAAGATATCATGAATCTAATGTAACATTTACGAAAGATTTAAAGACCGTTTATTTTTCTAGAAATAATTATTTAGATAAAAAGTTTAAAAAAGATAGTACAGGAATGAATTTAATTCAACTGTATAAAGCAAAAGTTGGTGAAGATGGAAACTGGAACGAAATAACACCTATGCCATTTAATAGTGACAACTACCAAACAGGTCATCCAGTATTAAATGATGCCGAGGACAAGCTATATTTTATTTCAGATATGCCAGGAACTCATGGTTTAACAGATATTTACGTTGTGGATATTCATTCAGATGGCAGTTATGGAACTCCAATAAATTTAGGAGCTACTGTAAACACTTCTAAAAAAGAAATGTTTCCTTATATAGATACTCATAATGTGTTATACTATTCTTCAAGTGGTTTTTCTGATAGTAAAGGAGGATTGGATATATATGCAACGAAGCTAGGGAAGAGTTTTGGGTATCATACACCAATGAATTTGGGGTTTCCAATAAACAGTAATAAAGATGATTTTAGTTTTGTTAAACAGACAGGAAAAAATGTAGGATATTTTTCATCCAATAGAAAAGGAGGAAAAGGAGATGATGATATTTATTCATTTAAAGAATTAATACCGCCAAGTTTTGCGTGTTCACAAGAAATTATAGGTGTAGCAAGAGATAAGATTTCTGGAGCTTTATTGCCAGGTACTTTAGTTAGTTTATATCAAGGAGAAGAAAAAGTTGAGAGTGTAATAGTTGGAAATGATGCTACATTCAAATTTAGAGCAGATTGTGATATTGATTATAAAGTTGTAGCAGAGAAGAAAAATTATAAAAATGATGCCAAGCAACTAAAGACTTCAGATAAAGATGAGGTAAAAGTTTCTTTAGAGTTGTATTTAGAAGAAGAAGAGTTTGTAAGAGTTAGAGGGATATTAATGGTAAACATTCAACCTATTTACTTTGACCTAGATAAAGCAGAAATACGAGATGATGCGGCTATAGAATTAGAAAAGGTTTTTGTAATAATGAACAAATATCCTGAGATAAAGATTAATTTAGGATCACATACCGATAGTAGAGCACCTGATTTATATAATTTTAAATTATCAGAACGAAGAGCAAAATCTTCTGTTGATTGGATTGTATCAAAAGGAATTTCTTCAAATAGAATTATAGGGAAAGGGTATGGAGAAAGTAGATTGGTAAATAGATGTTCAAATGGTGTGAAGTGCAGTGAACTTGAGCATCAATTAAACAGACGTTCAGAGTTTGTAATTATCAATCCTGAAGTTATAAAAGAATAACAAAAGCTAACAGTAGTAAGTTTAAAAAACCACTATTAATTATAGTGGTTTTTTTGCTTTTAACACCTGTGATATTTATCATGAATTTTATGTAATATTTAAACTATATTTGTTAAAACCCTAAATTTAATTTTGTTAGCTTATTAACTCCATCTCTATCTTAAAGCAGATATATGAAATATTCATATCCCAAACAGCATTTAAAATTAGCACGAACTTTTTTTATTATAACTTTAAGTTTATTTTTTACAGAAAACATAAATGCACAAAGTTACGACTTAGTTACTATTAATGGCATTTACTCAGGAAATGAAACTAGCAATACTATATTTAAAGCAACCTCACCAACAATACCCTCTTTAACCTATATAAGGGCTCAAAGAATTGAGGGGCCGCAAAATGGATTTTTCACACAGTCTGAAGATAATATTAGATACACATCAACATCAAAAGTTGTTGGAATGCCTGATAATATGAGTAAAATTAGATTTACTTTTTTACAGGCAGATAAAAGATCACCAATACTTTTACGTGATTTTAGATTTATAATTAATGATATAGACGGGCCTACAAATGAATCACTAGCAACTAATTGCAGTGCTGGAGTACGTTTTATAGGAACTTCACAAGAAACAAATTTAATTATAGATAATCAACCACCAGACTTAAATGCAATAGGCTCTAAAAACGAAGAAGAAGGGGCAACAAGTAGAGTCATGTTTGAATTTCAAAATGTTTCGGTTGTAGAATTTGATAATTATGCAAATGATGGATACTTTAAGGATTTTGATTTGAGTAATGATTATCCAATTGCAGCCCCATTATATGTTCAATGTGTTGATCCTGTTAACAAAAAATCACTTGAATTTAAAAGTAATGGTAAAGAGGTTTTAATTCAAACAAAATCAATTTATTTTGACCTTGACAGTTATTATATTAGACATGAAGCTTCAATTGAATTAGAAAGGATTGTAAATATTTTAAATAAATACCCAAAGTTAGTGATTGAAGTGAGATCGCACACAGATTCTAGAGAAGAAGATGATTACAACATGGATTTATCTAACAAGCGAGCTGTATTTTCGGTGAACTGGATTATAAATAATGGGATTAACCCAGCTAGAATAGTTGGTAAAGGGTTTGGAGAAACAGAACTAGTAAACAAGTGTTCAAACGGAGTTGAATGTAGTGAAGAAGAGCACCAATTAAATAGAAGAACAGAATTTGTTATTGTAAACAAATTAGTTTTAAAAGATTAAACTTAAAACTCATCAAATAAAAAAAGCTTCAATTGAAGCTTTTTTTATTTGATAGAAACATAGATTTTATAATTCAAAACCTAAATTAACACCTAAATTTTCAGCTATTAATTTAGTAATTCTAGTCTTTAACTGAGGGATTTTCATTTTCTCTACTACATCATTTCCAAAGGCATAAAGCAATAATGCTTTTGCTTCTTTTTTTGGAACCCCTCTAGATTGCATATAAAATAAGGCACTTTCATCTAATTGCCCAATAGTACAGCCGTGTGAACATTTAACATCATCAGCAAAAATTTCTAATTGTGGTTTTGCGTTAATAGTTGCTCCATCATCAATTAAAATATTGTTGTTTTGTTGAAAAGCATTGGTTTTTTGAGCCGCTTGTTGCACCATTACTTTACCATTAAAAACACCAGTAGATTTATCAGAATAGATCCCTTTATATAATTCATGACTTTCACAATTTGGGAACTTATGATTTACCAATGTGTGATTATCTACGTGTTGCTTTTTGTTTAAAATTGAAATACCATTTAGGTTAGAAGTAATATGTTCACCTTCATGATAAAACTCCAGATTATTTCTAGTTATTTTTCCACCAAAAGAATACGTGTGAACCGAAGCAACACTTTGCTGTTTTTGAGAAACAAAAGTGCTATCTATTAACGAAGAATTCTCCGTGTCATTTTGAATTTTATAATAATCAACAATCGCTCTTTTATTTACAAAAATTTCTGTTACCGAATTTGTAAGTGTCGTGTTTTTAGATAAATTTTGATGACGTTCAATAATTTGAACATGTGAATTTTCACCAACTACTACTAAGTTTCTAGGTTGAAGTAGTACTTCTTTTTCGTTCCCTGTAGAAAAATTAAGTATTTGAATTGGTTTTGGAACTATCGTATTTTTTGGGATATTAATAAACGCACCCTCTTTTGTGAAAGCGGTATTTAATTCGGTTAAACTATTATTTTCTTTAGCAATAGTATTGAAATAATTATCAATTACCATTTTATATTTTGGCCTTGTTAGTGCTGATGATATGACACAAACATCACATTCTTCATGAGTGGTATCAGATAAAAAAGAGCTAAATATACCATCAATAAAAATTAAGGTGTACGATTCAATTTCATTAATTAAATAGGCTTCAATGTTTTTAAATCCAATAGATTTTTTAGAAGATGGGAAAAGACTAAAATCGTGTTTTAATACGGGTCTTAAATTGGTGTATTTCCATTCTTCATTTTTTTTTGAAGGAAAGCCTTCCTTTTCAAAATTTTGAATTGCTTTTAAACGAATTGCATGTACATTAGAATCTAGGTCTAACCCTCCTTTATTTTCAAAAGCTAAAAAGGAAGAAACTAATTTTTCTTTTAATTCCATAATTTTCTATTTCAACCAGTCGTAACCCTTTTTTTCTAATTCTAATGCTAATTCTTTCCCTCCAGATTTAACTATCTTACCATTGTGTAGCACATGAACAAAATCAGGAACAATATAGTCTAGTAAGCGTTGATAGTGGGTAATAACAATAACCGCGTTATCTTTACTTCGTAATTTATTAACTCCGTTAGCCACAATTTTTAAGGCATCAATATCTAAACCCGAATCCGTTTCATCTAAGATGGCTAATTTTGGTTCTAACATTGCCATTTGAAAAATTTCATTTCTCTTTTTTTCACCTCCAGAAAAACCTTCATTTAAAGAACGAGATAAAAATTTCCTATCCATTTCTAATAATTCAGCTTTTTCACGAATTAATTTCAGCATATCTTTAGCCGGAAGATCTTCCAAGCCATTTGCTTTTCTCTTTTCGTTAATTGCTGTTTTAATAAAGTTTGTTGTAGTAACTCCTGGTATTTCAACAGGGTATTGAAATGATAAAAAGATTCCTTTGTGAGCTCTTTCTTCTGGAGCTAATTCTAACAAACTTTCATTCTCTAATACAACATCTCCCGCTGTCACTTCATAAGTTTCATTACCTGCAATTACAGCAGACAATGTACTTTTTCCAGATCCATTTGGTCCCATAATTGCGTGAACTTCACCTGCCTTAATAGATAAATTAATACCATTTAAGATACTTTTATCATCGATTCCTGCATGTAAATTTTTTATTTCTAACATTTTACTTAGTTTTCAAGTCTAAAAGACAAAAGTCTTAAAGCCTTATTTCTTTAAATATTTTATAAAACCACTTATCATCTTTGAAATTTCAAGTGCATTGTTTTTTAATTCATTAAAATCATTTTCGTTTAAATATTCCAATCAAAAGCCAAATAAAGTTGTGATATAACTTCGCCAGCTGGTGCTTTTGCAACATTTAAAAAGTAGATAAATTCTTTATCAGAACTTCTTTCAAACCCTTCAGCAATATTTGAACTGATTGAAATAGATGCTCTTCTAATTTGTTTTGTTAAGTCAAAATCTTTAGAAAATAAATTAGAATTCGTTTTCGAATAAACTAACTTATTTAAAATTCTGGCTTTTTTCCAACATTCAATATCTTCAAAAGAACGTATCATAATTTTCATAGCATTTAATTAGAAACTTTCAGACTTTAGACTTTTCAACTTATGACTACCCTACAGATCCTTCTAAACTTATTTCTAATAATTTTTGTGCCTCAACAGCAAACTCCATTGGTAATTTATTCAATACTTCTTTACTAAAACCGTTTACAATTAAAGCAATGGCTTTTTCAGTATTTATACCACGTTGGTTACAATAAAATAATTGGTCTTCACCTATTTTACTTGTGGTGGCTTCATGCTCTATTTGAGCAGAGTTATTTTTACATTCTATATATGGAAATGTATGTGCACCACATTGGTCACCCATTAATAATGAATCACATTGTGAGAAATTTCGTGCATTTTCAGCTCTTGGCCCAATTTGTACCAAACCTCTATACGAATTTTGCGATTTCCCTGCAGAAACTCCTTTAGAAATAATAGTACTTCTCGTATTATTTCCTAAGTGAATCATTTTTGTACCAGTATCAGCTTGTTGGTAATTATTAGTCACTGCTATGGAATAAAACTCGCCAACCGAATTATCTCCTTTCAATATACAACTTGGGTATTTCCATGTAACAGCACTTCCTGTTTCAACTTGTGTCCAAGAAATTTTTGCATTTTTTTCACACAAACCTCTTTTTGTTACAAAATTATAAACGCCTCCTTTACCCTTTTTATCTCCAGGATACCAGTTTTGTACTGTTGAGTATTTAATTTCAGCATCGTCCATTGCAATTAATTCAACAACAGCCGCATGCAATTGATTTTCATCACGTGCTGGCGCGGTACAACCTTCTAAATAACTTACGTAACTTCCTTTGTCTGCAATTACTAAAGTACGTTCAAATTGACCTGTTCCTCCTTCATTAATCCTAAAATAAGTTGATAATTCCATAGGGCACGTAACGCCTTTTGGAATGTAACAAAATGATCCATCAGAAAATACAGCTGAATTTAAAGCTGCGTAAAAATTATCGGTTGTAGGAACAATTGTTCCTAAATATTTTCTCACCAACTCAGGATGTTCTTGAATGGCTTCAGAAATAGGCATAAAAATAATACCTTTTTCGTTTAGTGTCTTTTTAAATGTAGTTGCTACAGAAACTGAATCTATAACAATATCAACAGCAACATTAGACAAACGTTTTTGTTCATCAATTGAAATCCCAAGTTTTTCAAATGTTTTTAATAATTCAGGATCAACTTCATCCAAACTATCCAATTTTTTCTTTTGAATAGGTGCAGAGTAATAACTAATATCTTGAAATTTCGGTTTTTCGTAGTTTACATTTGCCCATTCAGGCTCTTCCATCTCTTTCCAAACTTTAAAAGCTTCTAAACGCCATTTCGTCATCCACTCAGGTTCATTTTTCTTTTTAGAAATTGCAATTACAACTTCTTCATTTAAACCCACAGGAAATTTATCAGCTTCAATATCTGTATAAAAACCGTATTCGTACTCTTTAGTTTCGAGCTCTTTTTTTAAATCGTCTTCAGTAAATTTGTTCATTTTGTTTTTTATTCTTTGAATAGATTTTCACTAAAGTGAAAATGACTCTCCACAACCACAAGTACGTTGTGCATTAGGATTGTTAAAAACAAACCCTGTTCCGTTCAATCCTCCAGAATATTCTAAAGTTGTTCCAACTAAGTATAAAAAACTTTTTTTATCAACAATAATTTTTACACCATTATCTTCAAAAAATTTATCATCTTCTTTTTTTTCTTTGTCGAATGTTAATTCATAAGAAAGCCCAGAACAACCTCCACTTTTAACGCCAACTCTCACAAAATCAGTTGTTGGGTTGTAGTTATCATCCTTCATTAGTTCTAATACTTTCTTTTTCGCTATCTCAGAAACCTTTATCATATCGCTTAAGTAGATTAATTCTAAATAAGTGCAAATATAAGTACAAATTATGGTTTTAAAAACCTTTTTTATATGAATAAAACTAATAGTGTTATAGTTGTTACTTATAAACTTTTATCTTTGCAAAATGATAGAAGATAAAAATCAAGCACGTACCAATTTGTCTGAATTAGGCGAATTTGGACTTATAAAACACTTAACACAAAACTTTAAACCTCAGCACAATTCTACTGTAAAAGGAGTTGGAGATGATGCAGCTGTGCTGGAAGTAACAGATAAACAACTATTAGTAACTACAGATTTGTTGGTAGAAGGTGTGCATTTTGATTTAAGTTATATGCCGTTAAAACATTTAGGCTACAAAGCTGTAATGGTTAATTTGTCAGACGTGTATGCAATGAATGGAAATGCGACACAAATAACGGTTTCTATTGCAGTTTCAAATAGGTTTCCATTAGAAGCTTTGGAAGAATTATACGAAGGAATTCATTTAGCTTGTAAAGGATATAAAATTGATTTAATTGGAGGAGATACCACTTCATCAACTACCGGATTGTTGATTAGTATTACAGCTATTGGAGAAGTTAATAAAGAAGATGTTGTTTTAAGAAGTACTGCAAAACCAAACGATTTATTGGTAGTTACAGGAGATTTAGGTGCGTCATATTTAGGCTTACAAGTACTGGAGCGTGAAAAGCAAGTTTTTGAAGTGAATCCAGAATCTCAACCCGATTTAACAAATTATAATTATTTAATTGAACGACAATTAAAACCAGAAGCAAGAAAAGATATTGTTAAATTATTAAAAGATTTAGACGTTAAACCAACTGCTATGATTGATATTTCTGATGGACTATCCTCCGAAATATTACATATTTGTACGCAATCTAAAGTTGGTTGTAATTTATATGAAGAAAAACTTCCATTAGACCCACAGGTAATTTCTGCTTGTGAAGAATTTGAATTGAATAGTACAACAATTGCGCTGAGTGGTGGTGAAGATTATGAATTGTTATTTACAATTTCACAGGAAGATTTTCCTAAAATAAAAGCAAATCCACATTTAACAGTTATCGGTCATATTACTGAAGAAAACGCAGGTGTAAATTTAGTAACCAGAGCCAACCAACACATACAATTAACTGCTCAAGGTTGGAATTCTTTAACTAAAAAGTAGTTTTTAATAACAAGTTTTTATAAAAGATGATAAATTTGAAATTAGTTCATCTTTATTTTCAATATGACTCATATGTCCGTCAGGAAATTCAACTACGTGTACCTTTGTGTTTTTAGTTTGGCTAATCAAAGTATTATAATCTAACGCTGGATCTTGTTTACCTATAATTAGTTGAATTGGATAATTTGCAGTTTTATAAATTGAAGAGAAGTCTTCTCTAATTTTCATTCCCTCTAAAGATGCAATTATTCCTTGTGGTGCTATTTGTAGCGCCTCATTGGTAATTTGTTTGATTTCTGAAGTAAATACATTTCTATTTTCTTCAGAAAAAAGCATTGGTATTGCAATTCTAACAAAGGTTTTATGATTTTGTTTTACAGCGTTAATAGCTCTATCTCTATTTTTTTTCTTCTCTTCAGAATCAGGTAAAGCTGTAGAGTTTACCAAACACAGCCCTTTTATGTTTGAAGAAAATAGTTTTGAAAAAGCCAAAGCAATATAGCCTCCCATACTGTGTCCAACAAGAATAAACTTTCGTAATCGAAGTGAATTTAAAACAGTTTTCACCATTTCAGCCTGTTCTTTCATGGTGTGAATATAACCATGGTTTTCGGTTTTTCCATGACCTAATAAATCGATACAAATTACCCGGTAGTTTTTAGAAAGTACTTTTGTGATTTCGCTCCACATAGTACTGTTTTCTAAAAATCCGTGGAGTAATACAACAGCAGTTCCTTTACCTGTTGATGTAAAATAAACGGTGGTATTTTTATGCAGAATTTGCATTTTATATCTTAGTTTTTCAATCCTTTAATTGCTGAAAAAGCTTTGTCAACATTTTCATCTTCAACTAAAATAGTAAATTCATTAGTGGTTGAAACTACTTCATACAATGAAATTCCTTCCCAAGCTAAACGTTTAAAAAACTGATAATATAAACCAGCTATTTTAGTGTTTTCTTTAGGTAAACCAATGGTAATAGCAGATAAATTATCTTGAGCTGTGGTACAGATTTCATTTTTGTAACTTTCTTCTATTTGTTGTTTTAAAGAAGTGGTAATTAAAACATTACTTTCATGAACACCACGCGTAAATGTGTAAAAAATTTGTGGGTCTTCTTTTAATACTTCAAGCATTTTTAAATGGCTGTGAATTAAGCTGCTAGAATTTTTAAAGGTATAATCAGATAAGTTTGAACGAACTGTAATATCACCTAAATTTTGCAATACTTTGTTCAACTTAATTTTGTTTGCCATTTCTTTTGGAGGGCTGTACCTACGCAAAGCCATCATAATAGCACCCGATTTAACAGGCTTACGCAACATTTTAGAAATAGTATCTCTAAGTTCTTCAGCAAGCGCGCTATAATTTAAAATATTACGCGTTAATGCATCTTCTAAAAAAGGTTGTGAAACTAATATTTCTTCAACACAGGTAGCTATGGTTTTCATAATGTTAAATAATTAACAGTTTGTGCAAAATTAGTACATATTTTTTAAATAAACATAATAAGTTGAAAATCATTTTAATTTTGCAGTATAAAATGTAGAAAAAATGAAAGTTTTAAAATTTGGAGGAACATCTGTAGGCTCTGTTGAAAATATAAAACGTGTTAAAGAAATTATAGCTGGCGGAGGTAAAAAAATTGTAGTGCTTTCAGCAATGTCTGGAACTACAAATGCGTTGGTGGAAATTTCAGAATTGATAAAAAGCAACAGTGTTAATCAGGCCATTCAACAAATTGATAATTTGTACGAGAAATACACTGTTGTTTTAAATGATTTAATTGAACCTTCAATTTTAAAACAAGAAATTGGAAATTATATTAATCAGGTTTTTGAGTTTTTAAAAAAGTGTGCATTACAAAAGCATTCTGAATTATTATATAACAAAATTGTTTCACAGGGCGAATTATTATCAACGTATATTTTTACAAAATATTTAAATAAGGAGGGTGTAAATGCTCGCTTGCTACCAGCATTAGAGTTTATGCGAATTGATAAAGCGAATGATCCAGATGATTTTTATATCAAACAAAATTTGCAACGTATTATTGATGAATCATTACCGGCAGATATTTATATTACACAAGGTTTTATTTGTTTAAATGCTTATGGAAAAATTGCTAATTTACAACGTGGAGGGAGTGATTATACAGCAACTATTATTGGAGGTGTTGTGAAGGCTGAGGAAGTTCAAATTTGGACAGATATTGATGGAATGCATAATAATGATCCAAGGTTTGTAGAAAACACGCACGCAATATCTAATTTGTCATTTGATGAAGCTGCGGAACTAGCCTACTTTGGCGCAAAAATATTACATCCACAAACGGTCATGCCTGCGCGTGAAGCAAATATCCCTGTTCGTTTAAAAAACACGATGGACCCAGAGTCTTATGGAACTTTAATTTCAAGTGAATTTAAAGGTGAAGGCATTAAAGCGATAGCAGCTAAAGACAACATTACAGCTATTAAAATTAAATCGGCTAGAATGTTATTGGCACATGGTTTTTTAAAAAAAATATTTGAAATATTTGAAAAATATGAAACTTCAATTGATATGATTACTACTTCAGAAATTGCTGTATCATTAACAATTGATAATGATACGTACTTAAATTCAATTATTGAAGAGTTAGAAAAATTCTCTACTGTTGAAGTTGACAATCAACAAAGTATTGTTTGTTTGGTTGGACATTTGGTTGTAAGACACCATGAAACTCACAGGATTTTTAAAGTTTTGCAAGATATTTCAGTACGTATGATTTCTTATGGTGGGAGTAATAATAACATCTCCCTTTTGGTAAATACGAATGATAAAATTGAGGCATTACAACGTTTAAACTCATATATTTTTGATTTTGAAACAGCTTAAATTTTTATGAATTTTTAATTGGTTGACTAACAAAAATCCCGCTTTAAGCGGGATTTTTTATTCTATATAGAAAGCAATATTCTGTATTTATAAATTCATTAAGTTTTCAATTTCTTCAACTTCAATTGGAATATTTTTCATAAGGTTTATTGGTAACCCATTTTCTTGTACAACAACATCATCTTCAATTCGTATTCCTGTATTTTCTTCAGGGATGTAAATCCCAGGTTCAACAGTAAAAACCATTCCTGCCTTCATAGGTGTTTTTAAAGCACCATAATCATGCGTATCTAGCCCCATATGATGAGAGGTTCCATGCATAAAATATTTTTTATAAGCGGGCCAATTTGGATCTTCATTTTTAATAGCTGCTTTATCAATTAGTCCTAAACCTAATAATTCAGAAGACATAAATTTACCAACTTCTTTTTGGTATTCAGCCCATAAAATTCCTGGAGACAACATTTTTGTAGCTTCATTTT
>Ga0190303_1000240_pt1 | contig 22414 bp, 22 predicted proteins | sample 48700701_MG_FD_161672 | JGI IMG/M metagenome (GOLD analysis project Ga0190303, IMG submission 161672) | Hydrothermal vent sediment bacterial communities from Southern Trench, Guaymas Basin, Mexico - 4870-07-0-1_MG | ecosystem: Environmental > Aquatic > Marine > Hydrothermal vents > Sediment ... | reverse complement strand
GCCAATCCTTCATTTAGACCTGTTTTCCATACAAAATGGTATATTTCCCTCATCGGAGGGATAATGAGTATAATCGTCATATTTCAAATCCAACCGATCTATGCAACTCTCGCTATTTTGCTTATGTTTATTATATACAGGCTTATACTTTATTCTCACAAAGACGAAAATGAACTTTCGACACTTTCGCAGGGGCTTATATTTCAAGTTACGAGATGGTTGAAAATAATATCACAACGAAATAGTAAGAAACTTAAACCTTATGGATGGCGTCCGTCGGTAATCGCCGTTTCAAAAGATACATTCGAACGAATTTCCATAGTTGATTTGCTTAGATGGATATCCTACAGGCATGGTTTCGGAACGCTCGTTCACTTTATTCAGGGGATGTTAAACAAGGAGACAGCCGAGAAAGCGGTGGAAATTAAAGGAGAATTGGTGAAACTGGTTGAAAAAGGTGGAGCAGGAATCTATGTCGATACAATTGTTTCACCCTCGAAAAAATCAGCCGTTGCGCAAATTGTCCAACTCTCGGGAGTTTCGGGACTTGATAATAATACGCTTCTGCTGGAATTTCCTAAAGAAGATCCTTCAAAAATCGATGACGTAATAGATGCCGCTAAATTTGCGCTCAGTGTTAGATTCAATATTCTAATACTACGTTCTTCATCGAGGCACTTTGGCTACAAATCAAGGATGGATATTTGGATTACAGATAAAAAATATAGAAACTCAAATCTGTTGATACTATTGGCTTATATTATTAAAGGGCATCCCGATTGGAGGGAAGCGCAAATAAATATATTCGTTGCTTTTCCGGAATCGGAGATTGACGAAAATGTAACGAATCTGAAAAAAATTATTGAAAGTGGACGACTACCGATTTCTTTTAAGAATATCAGACCTGTTTCTTTTAATCCCCAAAAACAGACAATAGAAAGTGTAGTAGAGGAATATTCGGAAACAAGCGATTTGGTCATCATTGGGTTTAATTCTGCCAATCTCGATAATATGAAGGGAGAAATGGTAAAATACAATAAATTGAATGATCTTCTATTTGTTTCTGCCAATGAGAATATACTTATTATTTGATCCTTGGGAAAAGAATAAAAAATTGTGTAATTTCTGGTTTTCTTGAAACAAGAGGGAATACCATATCGCATAATGGTCTTTAGGCAAATGGTATGGACACACCTACCACTGTTGTAAAATGGCTATTATTTAATTTTGAAACTATAAAATGATTTCAAAAAATAGTCATTCCGCACTTGTTTCAGCATCTCATTCTTGCCGGTTAATATGTTCATACCTATCTACCCCCCATCTACCATAATGTCTTTACCTTATTGCAATTTTGTGTTAGTATTTTATTATAATATTATTAAAATAAGGAGGTAAATAATGAAAGGTGTGATAGCTATTGCAATGCGAGATATGGTAATCGATAAATTCGGCCGTGAGAAATGGGAAGAGGGATTAGCCCGAGCGGGCATTAATAAGGAACCTATGCTTCTTCCAATAAGTGATATTGAAGATAGTGTTGTTTTAAAAATAGTGTCGGCTTTATGCGATGTTTTACACCTGTCGCAGGAGAAGTTGGCTGATGAGTTCGGGGACTATTGGGTGAATATATATTCGCAGAAAATTTATGCTTCGTATTATATGGGTTGTAATAATGCAAAACAATTTCTTTTGAAAATGGACAATGTTCATGTAATTACTACAAAAAACATGCTCGGAGCTCATCCCCCGAGATTTGACTATGAATGGGAGGATGAAAAAACCTTGATTATGCATTATAAATCTTCGAGAAATTTAATAGATTTCTTAATGGGGTTGATAAAAGGAGTGGGGAAATTTTACGGAGAAAATCTAAAGGTCTTAAAAATAGGAACAGATAAGGTAAAAATTGAGTTTCCATATTAAATTAGGTATATATCATATTCTTGTAAAACCTTATATGTAGCGGCAGATATAAAAATCTGCCGTTGCTTGTCGGTAATAATGATTTCAATGATTATTTTATCATTTTATTTTTGTTATTTTCAACTTTTTGAAAGTAGTACCGGCTCGTATCGTCATAAAATAGGTCCCCGAAGTAATTTCGGGAGGTAAGTTTATCGAGAAGCGATTGTTTCCTTTCCTGATTACAACATCTTTTCGGGCTAATGTTCTTCCGCTTAAATCCAAAACGGTTATCTCTCCTTCCCGACGAACACCGTAGGAAAATTCAACGAAGGGAGTTGTCTCGAATATGGACGAATATTCCCGAATTTGTATATTGTCTCCGTGAACATCAGTGTTTTTCCCCTTGATGCCAAGGGTGCTTATATCCGCCTGGTAAGAGCCTCTCCCGTATGTGAATGCAAAGATATAATCTCCGGAGTTATCAATATCAATATCCATGACCGGAACGGGAGGAAGATCGGCGCCAAGAGGTGTATAGTTCATAAAATTATTCGTGTAAAGAACTCCTCCGTCGTTAGCTACGAATAAGCGATTGGAGACATTCTTATCGAACACAGCATCGTTGACAGGCAAATCGGGCAAATTGCCGCTTATATCCTGCCATGAAACACCCTTATTCTCCGAGAGCATTATGTGAGGAGCATTATCATCCCACCTTAGTCCTGAAAGTGTAACTATAACGGTGTCAGGAGACGTGTTACTCGGAATAACGGAGGTTATCCATCTGTTCGGAAGGGAACTCGATACATTTGAAAATGAAGTTCCGTAATTTGTAGAGACCCATAAATTACCGTCCGACGTACCTACATAAATTATATTTGAATCGACCGGTGAGATGGCAACTGTTGTTATACTGCTCTCGTTACCTCCGTTTGTGAGATCTCCGGTAAGTACGGTCCATGAATCTCCCCTATCGAGGGAGCGATACAATCTATATGTTCCGAGATAGAGTTTTGTATGATTTTCCGGGGCAATGATATAAGGTGTAGACCAATTTGTCCTGTCTCCATTAAAATCTCCGCTAAGATATGTCCAGCCGCTCAGTGAGTAGTCATCCGATCGATATAACTGTCCCCATTGATACTCGGCGTAAATCGTGTTCGAATCAGTGGGATCCACAGCGACAAAGAAGCCATCACCTCCGAAAATGTGTTCCCATGTGTATGGATTGTTCTCACTCATTCTATTCGTTCCGTTATCTTGAGCACCACCGTAAAGCCTATCTATATTAGAGGGATCTACACATCCTTGATAGAATTGCATGTTTGAAATAAAAGGTGAAAAGTATTGATAGTTTCCGCTGTCGCTGGATATATAAAATCCGCCGTCCGAGCCGACAAAACACATTGATGGATCAGTGTCAGGCAGATACATTGCATGAAAATCTACATGAGCATTTGTAAGTACTTCTGTCCAGTTGTCGCCACCGTTATTTGACATGTAACACTCTATTCCGAGAATGAAGATCCTGTCTGAATCGGTTGGAGAAACGCGAATATTGCCGAAATACCAGCCGTATGTGTTGTAAATGTCGGGCATGGATTTATATTCCCAGATATTCCCGTTGTCAAAGCTTCTGTATACACCTCCGATGCCACCGGATGAATCGGTGTAAACGGCATATATAACAGACGGATTGTTTTTGGAAATTGCTATGCCTATTCTTCCCGGTTTACTTGTCGAATCCGGTAATCCGTCAGTTAGTTTTTCCCATGTTTCACCGGCATTTTCCGATCTGTAAATTCCGGAAGTGACACCACCGGATTTTCTCTTGTCCAAAGTTCGTATCCGTTCCCACATAGCGGCATAAACGGTATCGGGCGAAAGGGGATTTATCGCAACATCGATACCCGAAGTTGAATCACTTATGTAGAGCACTTTTTGCCATGTTTGTCCGCCGTTCACACTTCTGTATATTCCTCTTGAAGAGTCCTTTCCGAATAACCTGCCCGTTGCTGCAACGAAAATCGTATCCGGAGCAATGGGGTTAATTGCAATTCTTCCAATTGAATAGGAGTTAATGAGCCCTAAGTTTTGCCATGTTTGCCCTCCGTCAGTTGATTTGTAAATACCGTTTCCCGGATAACTGTAGCTTGAAGCGTTTGCCTCTCCCGTTCCCACATAAACAGTGTTGTGATGTAACGGATCCACTGCAATATCACCAATTGGCAACACGGCATTTTCGTCGAAAATCGGATTAAAAGTATGACCGCTATCTACGCTTTTATATACTCCACCGGAAGCGGAACCTATATAGAGCGTGTCAAAATTACCGTTTGCTCCTTCAATATCAGTAATTCTCCCACTTATGTTGTAAGGTCCTCTGGAAATCCAGTAAATATTGTCCCTTCTATGCATGAGTTTCTGTCTTTTACTTTCTGCAAGTATTGTTTTCATCATGTCTTCCATTTTTGACGGATCTTTGGGATAGATTCTCTGAGTCATAAACCACGTATTCGGGTATTTTCCGGGTTCTTTTTCCGTATTGCGATTACTACTTTTCATCTTTATTAGGGGAATAGTAATACCCAAAATGAGGACAATTAGTAATAATAACAGTATAATCTTTTTCATATAATCTTCTATGTTTAATTATACTATTTTAACGAGCTCGATATCGAAGTTAAGATCTTTACCCGCAAGAGGGTGATTTGCATCGAGCGTTACCGTTGTATCATTTATTCCTGTTACGATAACGTTTATCACTTCACCGTTTTCGGAATTGATTTGTAACTGTTGTCCTAATTTAACATTGATATCCTTCGGAATACGAATTTTTTCCACTTCTATAACGAGCTCTTTATGGTGTTTACCGTAAGCATCATCGGCATTAATATGAATGGTTTTATTTTCCCCCTCTTGCATTCCCACAATAGCGTCCTCGAAACCGGGGATCACCTGATGGTCTCCTATTGTAAATTCGAGGGGTTCTCTTCCTTTTGAACTATCAAATATCATACCGTCATCAAATTTGCCAGTATAGTTTACCTGTACCGTATCACCTGTTTTTGCTTTTTTCATAAAATCTCCTTTTTAATTTAAAAGCCTGCGTAAATTTTTATTCCGACCAATATAAGTATAATGCCACCGAATATTTCAGCTTTTTCTTTTAAGAACAAACCTAAATATTTGCCTATTACGACACCCAAAGCAGAGAGTAGAAAGGTTGTCATTCCTATAATTAAAATAGAGGTAAAAATAGATGCTCTTAACGAGCTAAGAGTAAATCCAATGGCGAGAGCATCTATACTTGTAGCAATGGCGAGGAGCAATAACCGCTTTATTCCCAATTGTTGATCGATTTTCTTTCCTTTGTTTTTTATCGCTTCATAGATCATTTTCAATCCCAAAAATACCAAAATACAAAGACTTATAATTTTATTATAACGCTCAATATAGGAAAATGTCAGGTTTCCTATTCCCCATCCGATTAAAGGCATAAATGCCTGAAATAAACCGAATGTGAAGGCTATCAAAATAATATATCTCTTTTTGATAACTTTTGCAACCGCACCTTCCGTTATAGAAACGGAAAATGCATCCATTGAAAGCCCAAGTGCTATTGTAATGATATTTATCAAATACATATCGGCAGATTATCACACATGGGGATATCTGTCAAATGAGAGAGTAAAAGATTGGCGGGCAAGCAAGTAGACAGACCTATCTACCGTCATTGCAAGCCTTTCTTTTGACATTTATTAAATATTTGATATAATTAATCATCTGTATTTTAATACGAGGTGTCTTATGGGTAAAAATTCAGGAGCTACAAATGATGGAGGTATTTTGAAAAACCATACTATGGATGGAGAAAAAATCTATATTATTGACTACAATGAAAAGAAATTAGACGAAACGGTAATTAAAGAGATAGGAGATTGTTCCGAATACAAAAAGAGAGATACCGTTTCCTGGATAAATGTTAATGGTCTTGATAATGGTAAGGAAATTAATAAAATAGGTAAAAATTTCGGAATTCACGATCTTGTTTTGGAAGACATAATGGATACGAATCAAAGACCTAAGATCGATGAGTTTGAGGATTATGTTTTCATCTTGGTTAAAATGCTCACATACAATAAAAAGAAAAAGAAGATAGAAATAGAGCAGGTAAGTCTCATTATAGGAAAAAGCTATGTTCTGACTTTTCAGGAAAGAAAAGGAGATGTATTCGGAGCAGTGAGAAAAAGACTTGAGAACGATAAGGGGAGAATGAGAAAATTGGGTTCTGATTTTCTTGCTTATGCCCTAATTGATGCCATCGTAGATAACTATTTTATCGTGCTCGAGAATGTGGGAGAGGAAATAGATCGTATTGAAGATAAACTGATTGTAAACCCGAATTCCTCTGTTCTTAAGACAATTCATAAACTTAAAAAGGAGATGATTCTTGTATTAAAGTCTGTATGGCCTCTTAGAGAAGTCATAGGGAATTTAAAAATTTCCGAATCGACTTGTATTGAAAGAAGTACATCTATCTACTTTAGAGATATTTACGAGCATGTGCTTCAATTTATCGATGCTGTTGAAATTTACAGAGATATGATTTCGGGACAACTCGATATTTACCTTTCCAGCATTAACAACAAGATGAATGACATAATGAAGTTTTTAACTATCATAGCTACGATTTTTATCCCTCCAACATTCATAGCAGGTATATATGGAATGAATTTCAGATATATGCCGGAATATCATTGGAGATTCGGATATCCTTTGATTCTTGGTGTCATGGTAATTATAATGGTAATAATGGTTATTTACTTCAAGAGGAAAAAATGGTTTTAACTGAAGTTTTGATAATATATTCTTCCATTCACCATCAAAATACGGAAAAGATTGCCATAGCAATGGGAGAAGTTTTAAATGCAAAAACGGTAAAAACAACCGATGTCAAACCGGAAGATTTAAGCAAATTCGATTTGATTGGTTTCGGTTCCGGTATTTATGCTATGAGGGCGGATGATGGTCTGCTGCATTTAATAGAAAACTTACCGCAGATGACAGGAAAAAAAGCCTTTGTATTTACAACGAGCGGAATGGGAATAGCATTCTCAGGCTCATTGGCGAAGACACTTAGAAAGAAAGAGTTTGATGTAATCGGTAAATTCGATTGCAGGGGATTCGTCGATTGGGGACCTTTTAGATTGGTGCGCGGTGTAAATAAGGGGAAGCCCGACGATTCAGATATTGCAATGGCAAAAGAGTTTGCAAAAGAATTGATCCGCAAGTTTACAAAACCTTAACACTTGACATAGCTACACTAAATGTATATATTATGTGCGTAAAATAAGTCGCGAAAGTGGCGGAACTGGCAGACGCGCTGGATTTAGGATCCAGTGGGATTACCCATGGGGGTTCAAGTCCCCCCTTTCGCATTTAAGTTTAAAAAAGGAGTTAATTGTGAGTAAAAGCAAGGTGATAAAAAAGGAAAAGAAAAAAGAATGGCTTGTATCTTTAACCATAGAAATATCAAAAGAAGATTTCAATAAAAAGGTTGATGAGTTAGCCCGAAAATATGCAAAGTCTATTCAGTTGCCGGGATTCAGAAAGGGAAAAGTTCCTCCTTCGATTTTGATGAAAAAATACGGCGACAGTATTAAGGATGAAGCTTTTAACGAGCTTTTGGACCAGACATACAAGGATACATTAAGTGAAGAAAAAATCACCCCGATTGCCGTGGGGAATATTACGGATGTAAATCTCGAATCGTTGAAATATACAGCAGAGATAGAGGTTATGCCGGAAATAAATATCGAGAAATATAAAGGTCTTGAAGTTGAATACAAACCGTTTGAATACAATGAAGAATTTTTGAATAGTGAAATTGAATACCTGCGTAAAAGCAACGGTGAATATGTACCTGTGGATAGAGCAGCGAACGAAGGCGATTTGCTTGTAATTGATATGCGTGCCGAGGATAGTAACGGTAAAACAATAAAAGAATTTACAATGGAAAATTTTGCCATAACATTAGGTGACGGGTATATATTCAGCGAATTGGAAAAGGCGCTTATCGGCAATAAAGCGGGTAGTATCGTAGATGTGGAGACAATTATTCCGGCAGATTATAAAGACAGTAAACTTGCCAATAAAACCGCAAAATTCAAAATTACAATAAAAGAGGTAAAAACACTACTTCTCCCGAACTTAGATGATGATTTTGCCAAAGATATGGGATATAAAGATATTGAAGATTTAAAAAAGAATATAAAAGAAAATCTGGAGAATAAGGCGAAAGAGGAAGAGAAAAACGAGAAGGAAAACAAATTGTTCGGTAAAATTATTGAAGAAAACCCGTTTGAGTTACCACAATCTCTGATCAGAGAAGAGGCAAGATACATGACAAGTTATTTCCACAAGAGAGAAAAAGATCAAGCAAAACTTGCCGAACTGGAAAAACTGTATCAACCGATGGCTGAAATGTATCTTAAAAACGATATTATAATAGATAAAGTCGCAGAGAAAGAAAAAATAGAGCCCACGGAAGAAGAAATTGCCGCTGAGATCAAAGAGTATGCTGAAAAGATGAAGATGGAAATCGAAAAGGCAAGAGAATTGCTTGAAAAGGATGGCTCCATTGCCAGTATAAAATCGAAACTCATTCGTAAAAAAGTCGTAGACTTTCTCTTTGAAAACAATAAATTTGTTCCTATGAAAGAGGAGAAAAAGAAGACAAATGAATCAAAATCCGACAATAAGAAAGGGAAGAACGAGAATAAAAAGGAGAAAATAAAAGAGGAGAAGAAAGATGTTTAGTGTACCTTATGTAATAGAAAGCACAGGAAGGGGAGAACGGGTTTACGATATTTACTCGAGGTTATTAAAGGACAGAATTGTCTTCCTCGGGAATCAGGTGGTTGATGATATAGCCAATGTTGTAATTGCTCAACTTTTATTTCTTGAGGCTGAAGACCCTGAAAAAGATATTTATCTCTATATAAATTCTCCGGGAGGTTCTGTATCCGCCGGACTTGCAATTTACGATACCATGCAATACATAAAACCCGATGTTTCCACAATTTGCATAGGAATGGCGGCAAGTATGGGGGCACTTCTCCTTGCCGGTGGAGCACAGGGTAAACGATTTTCGCTTCCTAATTCGAGGATTTTGATACATCAGCCTTCGGGAGGGGCACAGGGACAAGCTACGGATATAGAAATAGAGGCAAAGGAAATTATAAGAATAAAGGATATATTAAATAACATAATGGCTAAACATACGGGACAACCGTTGAAGAAAATCGAAAAAGATACGGATAGAGATTTTTGGATGTCTCCGGAGGAAGCAAAAGAATACGGTATAATCGATACGATTATAGAGAAGAGGAGCGAAGTAATTGAAAAATAAGGGAAAAGTGAAAATTGACGAACTAAAATGTTCTTTTTGTGGAAGACCACAGTCGAAAGCGGGTGAATTGATACGCGGGGAAAGCGGCTATATTTGCAGAGATTGTGCAGAGGCGGTTTTTGAACTATTTAGCACTATAGAGAGAAAAAAGAGTAATGCAGTAAATGTTGGTACGATTGTCTCCAAAACACCTGAAGAAATAAAGAAGGAATTGGATAAATATATTATCGGGCAGGAATATGCCAAAAAAGTCGTATCCGTTGCGATATACAACCATTATAAGAGAATAAAATATAACAATGAAAATGATACCCCCGTAAAGAAGAGCAACCTGTTGTTTTTCGGTCCGACCGGTGTTGGAAAAACATTGATGGCAGAGACAATTGCAAGATTTATTGATGTTCCCTTTGCCATTGCCGATGCTACAAGTATAACGGAAGCGGGTTATGTGGGGGAGGATGTTGAGAATATCCTTTTGAAACTGGTTGAGAATGCTAATTATGATATTGAAAGGGCTGAAATCGGAATTGTTTATGTGGATGAAATCGATAAAATCGCGAAAATGTCAAGTGGCCCCTCAATAACGCGTGATGTATCCGGAGAAGGCGTGCAGCAGGCACTTTTGAAAATTGTCGAATCTACGATTGCGAACATTCCCCCCAAGGGCGGAAGAAAACACCCCGAACAGGAATATATTAAGTTGAAAACGGACAATATCCTTTTTATTTTCGGCGGTGCTTTTGTCGGACTTGATGAAATAGTGAGAAGAAGGACGGGCAAGAAGAATCTTGGTTTTGGTCACGAAATAAGAAATATAATGGAATTTGCGGATATAAAAAACGCACAACCGGAGGATTTTATTAAATACGGGTTGATTCCCGAGTTTATAGGTAGAATCCCCATTCTTGTTCCGTTTGAGAATCTTGATGAAGAGAAAATAATTAGAATAATGAAAGAACCTAAAAATGCCGTATTGAAAGAATATCAAACTATTATGTCAATGGATAACCTGGATATCGAATGGGAGGACGATGCCATAGAGTATATAGCCCATAAGGTTAAAGAGAAAAATACGGGTGCAAGAGGAATAAAGAGCATAGTCGAATCGGTTCTCCTTGATGTTATGTTTAGAACGCCGTCAATAAAGGGTAAGAAAAAATGTATAATTAAGAAATCGGATATAGAGAAAGGAAATTCCCCTAAAATAATAAGGATGAAATAGTATGAATGAATACATTAAGATACCAACGTTGCCGGTAAGGGAACTGGTCGTTTTCCCCTATATCGAAATTGCCATAATAGTAAACGATGAGAAACTCACGGAGATAGTGGATGTTGCCGCTAAAAGAGAGGATAGGCTTTTATTTGTTGTTCCTCAGACAAATAAGGGGAATGATAAATTAAAATTGGGAAAATACGGTACATTGGTTCGTATCGAACAATTGGGGAAGACGGAAAATAACGGGATTAAAATACTTGTAAAGGGTTATAGCAGAGCAAAACTTGTCAATTTTCGCGAAGAGGATTATTTCAATTCCGATATTGTTGTAGAACAGATAAAAATGAATCGAGGGAAATATGTTGAGGTATTAGCTCGGGAACTTATTAAGAATTTCGAGCAATATGCAGTAAAAAGGGGAAACATAAGCCCTGAATTCGTGCTTGATTTGTCCCAAACAAAAAAATTCGACAAACTTGCATATATTGTTGTTTCTAATTTGCCGTTGAAAGCAGATGAAAAGAGAAAAGTTCTTGAAATAGATAATCTGAAAGAACTGCTTTTCGAATTAAATAATATCCTATTGAAAGAACTTGAATATATTGAGCTTGAGCAAAAAATAGAAAGATCGGTAAAAGCTCAACTCTCTGAGGGGCAGAAACAATACTATTTGAAAGAGCAATTGAAAGCCATTCAGAAGGAACTTGGGGATGATGGAACGGGTAATGATATAGAATATTTGGAGGATAGAATATTTAAAGCAAATATGCCGGAAGAGGCCGAGGAAAAAGCACTCGGTGAATTAAAGAAATTATCGAAGATGATGCCCATTTCACCCGAAGCGGCCGTGACAAGAACGTATATAGAATGGTTGTGTGATTTGCCCTGGGCGAGTAGAACGGAAGATAATCTCAATATAGAGCATGCAAAAAAGATATTAAACAAGAATCATTTCGGTCTGGAGAAGGTAAAGGAAAGGTTACTTGAATATCTCGCCGTGATGAAACTTGTTAAGCGCATAAAGGGACAGATAATATGCTTTGTTGGAGCCCCAGGAGTCGGAAAAACATCACTTGGACGTTCCATAGCCGAGGCATTGGGAAGAAGATTCGTGAGAATATCTCTTGGTGGTGTTCATGATGAAGCGGAAATAAGGGGGCACAGAAAGACCTATGTGGGCGCTCTTCCCGGGAAAATTATTCAACAGATGAAATATGCGGAGACGAGAAATCCGGTATTTTTGCTGGATGAGGTTGACAAAATAGGTAAAGATTTTCGGGGAGATCCTGCTTCAGCGCTTCTTGAAGTTCTTGATCCCGAATTAAATAATACATTCATGGATCATTACCTTGAAGTTCCCTATGATCTTTCCGATGTCCTGTTCATTGTTACCGCAAATACAATTCATACTATTCCACCGGCACTTCTTGACAGAATGGAAGTGATTTATCTTCCTGGATATATGCTTTATGAAAAAATGAACATAGCGAAATATTTTTTAATACCAAAAGAGTTTAAAAATAACGGTATCACCGTTAAAGACCTTAAAATAGAGGATGACGCCCTTGAAAAAATTGTAATGGAATATACGTATGAAGCGGGGGTTAGGAATCTGCAAAGAGAGATAGCAAAGATATGCAGAAAGATTGCAATGAAAAAGGTCAAAAATCAAAAAACGGGCATTGTAGTCACAAAAAGCAACTTAAAGAAATATATCGGAGCACCGAAATTCATACAAACGGATATCATTAAGAGAAGAATCGGTGTGGCAACGGGACTTGCATGGACCGAAAACGGAGGAGACATACTCAATATAGAGGTCGTTCTTGTACCTGGACAGGGTAATTTGATTTTAACGGGACAGCTTGGGGATGTAATGCAAGAATCGTGCAAAGGGGCACTGACTTATATTCGTAAAAACAGTAAAAAATATAAGATTAACGAAAATTTTTACAAGAAAAATGATATACACATACATGTTCCTGAAGGGGCTGTTCCAAAAGATGGACCTTCTGCCGGAATTACCATAGCTTCTGCAATTCTCTCTGCCCTGATTAAAAAACCGACGCGTGCGGATATTGCAATGACGGGTGAAATCACAATTACGGGTGAAGTTTTGCCCATAGGTGGTTTACAGGAGAAAATAGTTGCTGCTCAATTGAGAGGAATTAAAGAGGTTATTATTCCCAAAAAGAACAAAGCGGATTTTGCCGAACTTCCCAAAAGGACAAAATCCGCTATCAAAGTCCATTATGTTTCCACATTGGATGAAGTTTTAAAATTGGTTTTTTAGCCTATGTCTGATATTGTCAGGAAAGAGGGGGTAAAGCCTGTTAGGGTTTTGATATTGGGTTATCTGTTGTTGATAGCAATAGGTTCCGTATTTCTTTTGCTGCCAATTTCCCACAAAGGTCATTTTAGCGTAATCGATTCTATATTTACATCGACTTCTGCGGTCTGCGTTACAGGATTGATTGTAAAAGATACCCCCGTGTTTTTTACTCCGTTCGGGAAGGCAGTTCTTTTGATACTCATCCAAATCGGAGGAATCGGTTATATGTCAATTATTACCCTTTTTGCAATGTTAGTAGGGAGAAAGATGACATTGCAGGAGGAAATGATGATTAAAACGTCATATAACCATGTTTCACTTGATGATATCGGTCGATTTGCCCTTTCGGTTTTGAAATGGACTGTTGTTTTTGAATCGGTGGGAGCGACAATAATGTTTTGGCGATTTATGACAAAATATCACTATAGTATTCTTCACTCTCTTGAAAAGTCAATATTCCATTCAGTCAGTGCATTCTGTAATGCGGGATTTAGTTTGTTTTCCACAAGCCTTGTAAACTTTTATAACGATTTTTTTATTGTGGGTACAATCGCCTTACTTATTATCTTGGGGGGATTGGGTTTTTTCGTTTTGAGGGATATAAGCGCATCCTTCAAAAAGCGTAGAAAAATTTCCGAGCATAGCAAGATCGTTCTTATTAGCACGGGGGTTCTCTTAACAGTGGGATTTTTACTGATCTTGTTTATGGAATACAATGCATCTCTGGCTAATTATAATATAGGAGGGAAATTATTCATATCATTTTTTCAGTCTGTCACGGCAAGAACTGCAGGTTTCAACACAATCGGTATTTCTTCATTGACTAATGGTGTGTTATTTCTTATAATTATTTTTATGTTTATAGGTGCCTCACCTGGAGGTACGGGAGGAGGAATTAAAACGACTACCTTTACTTTACTTATAATGGGACTTAGGGCTCTTGTGGGGAGCGATCGGAGAATCGTGATTTTGAAACGTAATGTATCGGAAAGTTTAGTAAACAGAGCGTTTTTCATTTTTACGGTTTCATTGTTCTTTGTATTATTATCATATTTCTTATTACTCGCAACTCAAGGGGCGATTCATAATGTTATGGGGTTATTGTTTGAGGAACTTTCCGCATTCGGAACGGTTGGCTTATCGGTAGGTTCGTCTCATATAGCAAATGTAAGTTTATCGGCGGATTTCAATATCGTTGGGAAACTTGTCATTATGCTATCCATGGTATTCGGGAAAATAGGGCCTTTCTCCATTGCCATCGCACTAATGGAATACCAGGGGAACAGGAATATACAGTACCCGCAATTGAAGATGATGATAGGATAGGTGAAATATGGAAAGATTTGTTGTAATAGGATTAGGACGTTTCGGGCAGTCTGTAGCGATTAATCTCGCTAAATTGAATAAAAATGTGATTGCAATAGATAAAGATCCTCAAAAAGTCGAGGAGATAGCGGATTTTGTTTTCCAAGCGGCGGCTTGTGATGCTACGGATGAAAAAAATTTGAGAGATCTGGGACTTAAAAACGCAGATGTAGGTGTTGTCAGCGTTGGAGAAGATATATCATCAAGTATTCTAATTACACTCACATTAAAAGAAATGGGAGTCAAAAAAATAATTTCAAAAGCATTATCTCAAGTTCAGGGGAAAGTTTTAATAAAAGTAGGTGCCGATAGGGTCATTTATCCCGAAAGAGATATGGGAGAGCGATTGGCAAAGAGGTTATCCTCACCACAATTGTTCGACCTTATAGAACTCACTGAGTCGCATGGGATTCTTGAATTATTAGCTCCGGAATCATTTGTAGGTAAACGTTTGGATCAGTTGGAACTAAGGAAGAAATACGATGTTACTGTTATAGCCGTTAAAAGGAACGTACCAAAGTTGAAAGATGATGGTTCCACATCTTTTAAAGAAAGTATGATTCTATCTCCCGGACCTGATTTTGAAATATTGTTGGGGGACATAATGATAATTTTGGGGAAATCTAAAGGTCTTGATAAGATTAAAAAGGTGAAATGATGGATGATATTAAGGAATTAATAGAAGAGGGGAAATTCTATTTCTTAAATCAAAAATACAATGAGGCGTTACAATATTTAAATAAGGCTCTCGAGAAAGATCCCGCAAATATCGAAGTGTTATATACAATTGGTATTATATATGAAAGCATAAATAACCCTGACAAAGCTCTGGAGTACTTTAAGAAGGTCATAAAAATTGATCCGCAGCACGAGGATGCGATCATTCACATCCATTCGATTTCGGAGAATCAATGATTGCAAAAAAATTAAAATTGTGATAGATTTATTATATGGATAGTTTATACCAGACAATTATAAACAGTCTTTCGAGCGGCATGGTAACGGTTAACGAAAAAGGTACTATTATAAGTGCCAATAATCCGGCAATGGTTATTCTCGGCTTTGAAAATGAGGATGGTTTGTTAGGGAAAAATATTGAAGAAATTATGCCTAATAACGGGCAAAACATAAATCCGTTTATAGAATCCATAAAAAACAAAAAAGCTCTAAAAAGACGTGAATATGTATTGAAAAATAAAAAGGGAGAAAAGATTTATTTGGGGATTACTACTTCTTTGATTGAGGATGAAAATTATAATGTTAAAGGTGTAGTGGGGTTGATGACAGATCTTACGAAAGTCAAAACGATGCAGGATAAATTAAAACAAAAGGAAAATCTTGCCATACTCGGTGAAATGACAGCTGTTATGGCACACGAGATAAAGAATCCTTTAACAGGTATAAAATTCGGGATTGAGTATTTAAAATCAATATTAAAAGACAATAACGATGCCATTGAATCCATAGAACTCATTTTGAAAGAAATTAATCAACTTGAGCGGATAGCAAAAGATATGACTAATTTCACAAGAATGCCGCAAATTAATCCGGAGAAATTCAATTTGGTCGACCTTATTGAAGAAAAAATAAAGATTCACTTACCGGCTGCTAAAGCCAAGGGTATAGATGTAAAATACGAAGCATCCGAAAATATCCCGCAATACAACGGAGATCCCTATCTATTAGGTGAGGTTTTCAATAATTTAATAATAAACAGTTTGGAAGCATTTGATGGCAAAGAAGACGGAAAAAAAGTAAGTATTTCCATATCTTATGATGATGAAAGCTCCGTATTTACCGTTAAAGTAAAAGATAACGGGATGGGTATTTCGGAAGAGAATCAGAAAAAAATATTTATACCTTTTTTTACTACAAAACGAGGAGGTACCGGGCTCGGCTTACCTACGGTTCAAAGAATTGTTATAGCTCACAACGGTTCCATAAAGCTCAATAGTGTTGTTGGAGAAGGTACGGAATTTATAGTTGAATTACCTCAAATTGGTTTTAAAAGGTAGATTATGGAAGATAGTGTACATGTTTTAATAGTCGATGATGATAAAGCTATTGCAAATTTTCTAAGCAAAATGCTGATAAAATCCGAAGATAATGATTATGATGTAGCCATTACGCATACAGCCGAAGACGGATTGCATCTTATTGAAGAGAGCAAATTTGATATTGTTATTCTCGATGTAAATTTGCCCGGTAAATCAGGAATCGAATTTTTAAAAGAGATTAAGGAAATAGATCCGGACATAGAAGTTATTATTATGACAGGTAATGCAAAAATAGAGACTGCAATTGAAGCGTTGAGGGAGGGAGCTTACGATTACCTTCAAAAACCCTTTACCCAGGAGCAGGTAATTACAACGCTAAGAAACGCTTATCAAAAAAGACGTTTGACAATGGAAAAGAGAGAGCTAATAAATAATTTGAGCGATGTGAACGATCAATTGGAAAAGGCGAATGAGATGCTAGCTGAGAAAAAAGCCCTTGTGGATAGAGAATTGGAGAAAAAGGTTGAAGATCTCACCAATATAAATCTTTTTGTTAAAGGAATTACACCTCAACTCGATTTGATAAAATTAATGAATATTATTCCTAGATTCTTAATTGACCTTTTCGGTTTTAATGGGGCTGCGATTATCACTTTTAGCGGTAATAATTTCGTAGTTCATGCTTCTCTATCTACCGAAGGTGATTTTAAAAAGGGTGATATATATTCGAGAGAAAATCCCATGATAAATAAAATCACAAAACCCCCTGTAATTAAAGAAATCGGTCGGTTAAAGGAGGGAGGGTTGAATTATGTTTCTCTTCCAATAAAATCGGGGACAAGATTATTGGGAATTCTGGTCGTGGGAAGTGAAATGGAAGAACCACTTAAAAACTATGGAGAAGATCTCTTTTCAACTATTGCCGGAAATGTTGCTCTTGCGATGCAAAATGCAGTATATTTTGAAAATTCAAGAAAAAATTACCTCGAATCGCTCTACTCATTCCTTGTTATCCTGGAAACAGAGGATCCGTCTCTTAGGGAACATGCGGAGCGGGTAAGTAACATTGCAACAAAAATAGCAAAACAGCTTAACCTTGAAGATAGTATGATAACAAACATCCGCTATGCAGCGTTGATTCATGATATCGGTAGAGTAGGGTCTATTAAAACGTCTCCTAAAGACGGAGTAAGAGAAAAAATCATGAAAATTCATCAAAATACGGAGAAGATAATCAAACCGGTTTCATTTTTATCTCAAGGATTGGAATACATACATTACATGTTTGAAAATTTTGACGGCAGTGGTTTTCCCGAAGGAAAGACGGGCGACGATATTCCCATCGGCGCCAGAATTCTTGCTATTGCCAATGCATACGATGAAATTTATACGCAGTTGAAGGGAAAAAACAAAAAAGAACCGAGTAAGGATGCGATACTTGCCGAGTTATCTCCTCACATCGGTATTGAGCTGGATCCCAGATTATTTGCAATACTACAAGGAGTAGAAATTTAGCATGGCTAAAACCAGAAATCCGGCTGTTGCAGGGAGTTTTTATCCTGCAGATAAGAACAAATTAAAAGAGATGCTGAAATCTATGTTTGATAATGCCAATTATATCGGGGTTGAGGATATAAAAGGGATTATCGCACCGCATGCCGGTTATTTTTACTCCGGGAATACAGCTGCAAGAGCTTACAAACAACTTGAAAAAAGCGATTATGATACGGTGGTAGTGATAGGTCCGAGTCATCATACCTTTTTTGACGGATTTTCCGTAGGTGATTTTGATTTTTTTAAAACTCCTCTCGGAGAATTACCTGTAGACAAGGATTTTATCACTGCAATGAAAGATTTTGCAAAATATGATATTACATTTGATATTCCTCATATGCAGGAACACTCCGTCGAGGTTCAATTACCATATTTGCAGTATATTTTAAGGAATGATTTTAAGATAGTTCCAATTATTATGGGAAGACAGGTACAGGATAACATATACAATTTGGCTATGAACCTATTTGAGGTTGGTAAAGATAAAAATATATTAATTGTTTCGAGTTCGGATCTGTACCATGGTTACGATTACGAGGAATGTGTAAAATTGGACAAGGAGTTTACCGATTTATTACTGACAATGGAGACCGATAGTATATCGAGATATGTAGAGGACAAGGAGTTTTCCCAAACTCCGGTGGCATGCGGACCGGGTCCGATCTTATCGAATATGATTACTTGTAAAATGTCAGGATACAATAAAATAAAGCTCATGGATTTGACAAATTCCGTTGATGCAACAAAGCAAAATACCGGAGGATATGTTGTCGGCTATTCGAGTTTTATAATATTCAGGTAATTTATTATGTTCAATGAAGAAGAAAAATCTGAATTATTGCGTATTGCAAGAAGAGCAATCGTGTCATATTTTGATTTTCAGGGTGAAAAACCGGAGACAAAATTTCCGAAACTGAGAGAAAAGGGTGCCGCTTTCACAACTATTACATTAGATGGTAGGTTGAGAGGATGTATAGGATATATTGTAGCTGTCAAACCTCTGTTTGAAACTGTTTGGGAAACAGCTCGTTCGGCTGCTTTCAAAGACCCTCGATTTCCACCACTTAATCGCGATGAACTTACATTGATAAAGATAGAGATATCAGTGCTCTCTCCTATGGAGAAGTTAAAAAACTTAGATGATTTTGAAATAGGGAAACATGGTCTATATATAAGAAAGGGGTTTTATTCGGGACTACTTTTACCTCAGGTGGCGGTTGAATATGGTTGGAACAGGGAAGAATTTTTAAGAGAGGTCTGTTTAAAAGCAGGACTCCCCGAAGATGCTTATCTTCAGGGAGCCGATATATATAAATTTTCCGCTGAAATATTTTCCGAAAATTAGTTATGTAAAATCACTATCGATTCTTTTTTAAGTGTTGTTTCGTTTATGTCGTAAATCGGTAGGCTGTCCGCACCGAATCCGATAATGGAGTATTCTGTTGCAAGTGAATCTCCGAACGGGATAAAATAACCGTATGCAAGTGTCCCAGGAGCACCTTTAAGTTTAGCATTTGTAGAATTTAATTTATTATCCTTTGAATCTCCCGGAACTTCATACTTTACCAGTTGAATATTATCAGGGGTAAGAAGTTTTCCCGTATAAGGGTTCACCATTGAGTCAGGCAAATATTTTGTAGCTTCTTCAACGGTTATGGGGATTCTTCCATTGTTATAGGAAATGAATTTCTGTACCGAAGCTTTCAGCGTATACATATTGTGCTTAACATTAGCTTGTTTATTCCATGATTTAAGCTGTTTGTAAGGGGTTGCCTCTATTACATAAAGCAAAGCAACGAGAGCGATTAGTATCAGAAGATTAAGAAGAAATATTTTAGCTTTCATAGCTCCTCCATTCTTTTCTGTGAGTATAAGAAAATAGTATGATTTTGTCAAGCGGAATTTATAAGCATGGTAGTAATATTATTATTTACATATGTATACGATAAAGCACGATACCGGCATCACGAACTATTATTTGTCGGAAGTTTTACGAATTGCTCTTGACAGTTTATTATAATAAAATATAATCATAGAAGGAGGTGCATATTATAGATAAGGAGTTTATAAGCGATTTAAAAGAACGGATAGAGAAAGATCCTTCTTCAATTTTGTTCGCCAAATTAGGGGATTTACTAAGGCAGAACAACGAATATGAGGAAGCGGTAAAAGTCATAAAAAAAGGTTTGAAACATCATCCCGATTATCCCACCGCCCATTATATTCTTGCCAAATGTTATGCGGAGTTAAATTGGGTGGATGATGCAATATTCGAACTAACCGAGACATTACGATATGATAGGGAAAACATATCTGCAATGGAGTTATTGGCATCGCTTTTCTTCAAGAAAGGAAATCTGAAAAAGGCTTTGAAAATATACAACGAACTGGTTATATTAAATCCTACGAAAAGAAATGAGTTTGAATCGACAATCAGCGATATAGAAGAAAAATTGGAACAAGAAAAGCAGCAAGAAATGGATAAAGGAGAGACAAAGACAGAGAATGATATCTATAATATTAATGACAAAAAAAACAATATGGCTGAAGTAGTTCAGCCTAATTCATGGGATGATAAGAACGATGTTGAGAGAAACCTAAGCTATGAAGGACCCATTGCCGGAATGAGCGGGGTTAGAGAGTTGTCCCTTGATTCTCTTGATGTCGAAATATCCGAAATAGATGAAAAGACTGAGAATGAAAGTAAAGAATCCGCCAAAGTCCATGACATTGAAGATAAAAAGACCGTTGAGGCGGAAAAACCCGGACATGATGTCCCGAAAACTTTCTATACTATCACTATGGCTCAGGTATATATAAATCAAAAACAGTATGCAAAGGCGAGAGAAGTCCTGAACTACATAGAGAGCAAAGACCCTTTCAATGAAAAAGTGAAATCGTTGATCGCTCAATTGGATAATTACATTAATGAAGAGGAAAGAGAGGCAAAGAGTGAGATTAAGGAGTTATCTTCGAATGAAGTGAGGAAGAAAAAAGCGCTTAAATTAAGTGAACTTTTTGAAACGCTAAATAAAAATTCAATAAAGGAACCGACTGTTAAAGAAGAGGAAGAAAGAGCAAAAGAAAAGGAAAAGGAAAAGGATGAGAGTTTGAATAAAGAAGGACCGGACAAAAAAGAAATGGATAAGTTTAAAGATTGGTTGAAAGGATTATAATGGAGGAGATATGGCAACGACATCTGATGTAAGAAAAGGATCTGCAATTGAGATTAACGGGAAAGTTTATTTTATAGTTGATTATCAACATGTTAAACCAGGGAAAGGTAACGCTTTTGTTAGAATGAGATTGAAAAATATAGAGACCGGACAGGTTATCGATATGACGCTTAAATCCGGCTCGGAAGTAAATATTGTGAGGGTTGAAAAGAGGCAGGTTCAATACCTGTATTCCGATGAAACATACAGTTATTTTATGGATGTTTCAAGTTATGACCAATACCAGATTACAAATGAAACCATCTCCGATGAGAGGAAATTTCTTCTTGAAAACAGCGAAGTTGTAGGTCTGTTTGCAGATGAAAAATTTGTCGGGATCGAACTACCGTTTTTTGTTGTCCTGGAAGTGACAGAAACGGAACCTGGAATCAAGGGAAATACAGTTCAAGGCGGAACAAAACCCGCTGTTCTTGAAACCGGCGCCAAGGTAAATGTCCCTCTTTTTGTAAATAAAGGGGAGAAGATAAAAGTCGATACTCGAACGGGAGAATATGTAGAGAGAGCTTAAAGAAAATCGATTTCTTCTCCGGTATTACTCAATGTATAAACATAGAGATCTTTAAATAACTGATTGTTTATAATTTCTTTATTTCTCTCAAAATACTCGCCGAGCAGTTTATCGGTTTTCGCTATTCTATTGGAAAGTTCGGAAGCGATTACAAAGAGTATTTTAACTGCTATGGATGGGGTTTCCTTCATGATTTTCTTAAGTCCCTCTCTTGTGATCATGTAAAATTCCGCATCCTCCAATATTTTAATTGTCGCCGAGCGTTTTATATTCGATAATAGAGACATCTCGCCGAAAAACGATCCTTCTTCGAGTGTTGTGAGAACAAGTCTGTCATTTTTATCAAGTATGGTAACCTCAACCTTTCCCTTAAGTATTATATACATCTCATTCCCTTCGTCATTTTCATTGAACAAAATTGCACCTCTTGGAAAAGATACTTTTTGAAGATATTGACTTAATTTCACCAGCTCTTTAGGGTCGAGATATTTGAATAAAACTATCTGAGAAATATCCACTTAATCCTCCTTTTATTTTATGTCCATAATATAAATTATCTTTTTAATTACATTTTGTCAACTGTATTCGAAGAATAAAGGGTGGGTTGGCATATTTACAGAAAAAATAAATTGGCAAGAGGTATATACATACTTACCGTCTGCAGTAAAACAATTATGATTATTCAATTTATTTTTGAAACATTGTAAAAAATCCAAAGTGACAAATTTACCTTCATTCTTTTGTTCTCTATTTTGATGTTTCAACACAATTTTCCACTGATTCGTTTTAGAAATCAAGCCCCTGAAATAAGTTCAGTACAGGCCCCGGGGAGCTAGGAAAAGAGTCATTCTTTACTTTACTTTGCCATTCCGAAATTGACC
>Ga0190303_1000239_pt1 | contig 22437 bp, 28 predicted proteins | sample 48700701_MG_FD_161672 | JGI IMG/M metagenome (GOLD analysis project Ga0190303, IMG submission 161672) | Hydrothermal vent sediment bacterial communities from Southern Trench, Guaymas Basin, Mexico - 4870-07-0-1_MG | ecosystem: Environmental > Aquatic > Marine > Hydrothermal vents > Sediment ... | reverse complement strand
CCAAGTTTAAGTGCTATATAACTGGAACTCGCCAGAAGGAACAGACTCAGTATCAAAGCTATAATCAATGCTCTCAAAGAAAATCCACTTTTTCCAGCTTCTTCAGGTAACATGATTTTTCGTTATCAAGTTTTTATATAAATTTTATGTATGAAGTATATAGAACAAAATAAAAAAATATAGATTCTATATAGATCCAAATGCCTTGTCCATCTCCTTTCTCTGGATATATTTATCTATACTTTTTGCATCGAGTGTTTTTAATTTCAATTTTTGAAGAACTTTTTCAGTAAGTATCTGTTTTGCAATTTCTTTTTTAAGCTTATCTCCTTCTAATTTCCTCGAGATTTCTGCTGAATTTAATTTTTTTAAAGCCTGCGCAATTTTTTCTTCTGTGAGTCTTCCATCAGGAACAATTTCAGATGCTATATTATCTATTTTTCTGAGATCAAAATCATCATCAAGATACTCAAATATCTTTCTGTCAAGGGTCTCACGGATCGATATGAGAAGTCTGGCAATATCTATCTTCTCTGTATTCTCATCGATATCCATCTTCTTCACAACAATCCATTTCCCGTGTCTTGCGATAAAATCTATCTTATCTTCCATGTGATCACCTTGTTTATCATTGATTTTTCTGTTTATAATAATTTTCTCATCAAGCATGAGTTCCAGCTTCAGAGCCCGTATAAATTGATATATTATGGAAACATGCTGAAGTTGATATACTGGAAGCCTTAAGATCACTCTAAAAAGCGGGAGCTAAGAGAAAAATTGTAAAATATCTCATCAAGAATCTCCTTTGCCAGAAGTACCTCAAATGAGTTCTAGAGCTTCTCAAATTTTTCACCGGGTACTCAGTGCAGTATGCACAGTTTTTAACTCCCTTTTCCAAACCACATTTTCTTACATTACATTCTTCACAAAATGGGATCACGGTTTCAGATATACATCCATCGCAGTTGATGTCCTCTGGCTTAATAGGAAAATCCTTGGATGACCATCTTTCAGCGGTCTTTTTTCTCAGTTCATCATCTTCGTCTGTTTGGCTATATATGCAGGACATCCATCACACAGAAGTCCACAAAATGCTACTATTTTTTCTTCCGACGTAAAAACACCTTTTTCTTTGCTCTCACAGTACGTGCTTTCTTTTTAAATGTTTTCATATTTAGATCATTTTGGAGAAATCATCATATACGTTTTTCCTGTGACCGATGAAGAGAATTATTATCTTTTTTTCCTTAGATTTTATTTCATAAATAACTCTATAATTCCCTATTCTTAACTTCCGGAATTCTGTGTATTTTAAACGTTTGTCTCTCTCAGGATTTTCTTTAAGTTCTTTAATTTTATTTTTTATCTTCTCTTTTATAGCTTTATCCTGATCATCTAGGTATTTTTTTGCCTTAGGATGAAGAAAAATCTTAAACCCCATTTATACATCCTCGATAGGAATCAAATCTTCTGGATGTTCTTCCGCTTCTTTACTTCTCTCTCTGAGCATTGCATAAAACTCTCTTATCTTTCTTCTCTCCTGATACAACTCTATCATTGTCCTGATAGCATCACTCCTGCTCTTGAATACACCCTTTTTTACAAGCCTGTCTATCTCTCTGATCTTTTCTTCTGGGACTCTCACCTGAACCTGTATCATAATATCACTGTAAACACTATTGTTTACAGATATTTAAAGATTGTGATACCTACCAGTTATATCAACCCTTCCATTCCCACGCTTGTACAACCATACATTTTTAAACAATACCATTTTCCATATTTTATGGATAAGAAGTTTTCAAAGTACCATGAGGATATCCTGAATGGCGATATAACAAAAACATTATTTCTCTTGGGCTGGCCTCTGATGATTGGAGGTGTTATACAGACCGTTTATAATTTAATAGACACTTTCTGGCTGGGTAAACTTGGAAAGGAAGCGGTTACAGCTCCTCTGAATACATGGCCATTTGTATTTTTAATGATCTCCTTTGCTATGGGTGCAGCAGTTGCTGGAATAGCTCTTGTAGCTCAGTATATAGGTGCCAAGGAGAAGGAGAAGGCAAACGAAGCTGCCACACAGGTATTTGTTTTCATGTTTCTGCTGGCTCTGGCTATAGGAATAACTGGATTTTTAGCTTCACCGATAGTACTGAAGTTGATGAGTGTCCCCGATGAGATATTTAACATCGTCTTATCGTATATGAAGATAATATTCATAGGAATGCCCTTCATGTTCTCAGGTATAGCCTTTGAGTTTCTTTTAAGAGGGTATGGGGATATGAAGACTCCTGTGATCTTGGGATCAATATCTGCGGGGATGAATACTATCTTAGATCCTCTGATGATATTTGGAATCGGATTTTTCCCGAGAATGGAAGTTTCCGGTGCAGCTCTTGCAACTATAATCTCCCGAGCATTTGTAAGTGTAATAGCAATATATCTCCTTTTCTATGGAAAAGTCGGGATACAGATGAGAAAGAAATATCTGAAACCAAAAAAGGAGTTTATGAAAAAGATAATAACAATAGGGATCCCTTCTTCTATCGGTCAGAGCGGTGTGGCTTTGGGCTTTGTGATCTTGATGAAGTTTGTAAACAAGATCGGAGTCCTGGCTATAGGAGCTTATGGAATAGGAAATAGACTCACAAATATTCTTTTCATGTTTACAGGAGGTATCACTGGAGCATCAACAACTATGATAGGCCAGAATTTAGGAGCAGATCAGGAGAAAAGAGCAGAAAATATAGCTTTAAAAACTATGGGGATAGTATTCCTTATTCTTATGATCGGGGCGATCGGAATGTATATATTCAGAGAAGATATGTACAGAGTTTTCATAGACGATGTGGGAGTTATAAAAGAAGGTGCAAATTTCATAAAACTCTTCGTATTCTCTTTACCTTTCTTTGCTGTCTTCCAGACTGTTTCAGCCACATTCCAGGGAGCTGGACAGACAAAACAGCAGATGATATTTGGACTTATAAGGCTCTGGGGATTGAGAATCCCCCTGTGTTATATTCTTGCATTTACTTTAAGTTACTCAGCCACAGGAATCTGGATAGGAATGGCTCTGAGCAATATTCTGGGAAGTTTGGTAGCTTTCTTATGGTTTTTAAAAGGAAGCTGGAAAAAGAAAGTTATATAATACCCTTGTCTGTTAATAAGAACTCACAAAAACTTCCTTCTTTTTTATATTTATGTTTTATAATAGTGGCTTTTCTCATTCCAGTTTTTTCTGGAATTTTTTCAAGTTTAATTATTATTTTAGACCAGTATCGTAAAACACTTCCTCCAAGGGGTGTTATTCCATTATCAAAATCTTCGTATATCTGATTTGTTATTACCACAGGGATATTGTAATTTCTCGCTATTTTTGACAGATTCAGTAACTGTTTTCCAAGAAGTCTGTTGAGATCTCTTTTTTCATCATAAGTTCCTCCCTCCAATCTGTAAAGAGAGATCATTGAGTCCACAGCTATAAAACCTATCTCCTCATTCATTTTATCTTCGAGATTTTCCATGATCTCACACTGTTCTTCAAATGAGAAAGGTTCAAAAACTAAAATTTTTTTCAGATCTATATCTGGATTCATCTGAAGCAGCCTTTCAGGTGAAAATCCTCCTTCAGTATCTATGTATATGGATTTTTTTCCAAGTTTAAAGTTTTGGGAGCATAACTGGAGACATATAGTTGTTTTCCCTGTAGCGAAATCTCCGTAAATCTGTGTTACTGTTTTTTCTGGAAATCCATCCGTTAAATTGTCCAGACAGCATCCTATTTTCACAATGTTTTTATTATTCTTCTCCTATAAATAGGTGATGATTGAAAAAGAAATGAGAGATATAATCTCTGAACTCAGGAAGCTATATGAGAAAAGGAAAGAATTGAATGTTTGTTATATAGAGGGGGAAGAAAAAGGAGAAATTGCAGCAGTAGATGGAGGATCCTCTATATTATGGAGTAATGGAATAAAAAATATCGGTGTTTTGCGTTATGGCTTTGTGATCTATGATGATTATAAAATAAAAGATTATTTTGTTGAGAATAAAGTTGTTCTTACAGAAAATATAGATCCTCTGAGAATTGAATATGAGATGGAGATGGTAAAGAAAGCATCTGAAAAATGTGATTTCATTTTATATGATGGTGCACTTGTAACACCACACAAGGAAATAAAAGAGAAGATACAGGATCTTGAGAGTTCTGTTGTGGGGATAAGTAAAAAAACTCAGGTAAGTTTTTTGGAGGCAGGAATTCCTGATACAATGGTAATAAAAAACCCAGGAAAATGGTATTATAAAGTAGATATAGATTTAAAAAAATATGAGTGGCTTTTGATAGGGGATGTTTATATTGCTAAACTCCATGAGCAAGGAAGAAATTTCAGGATAGATGTAGTAAATGGAGGAGAAGAAGTTTTTCCAAAACTTGCTTATTTCTCAAAAAATCCTCTATGTTTTGGGTATCCCTATCCGCTACTGGAAGCTCATAGACTTGTATGTATGGACGACAAAAAAGAAGCTTTTAAAAATGTTCTCAGAAAGATAATGTTTGAAAATGGAATGGAAAAAGAATATTTTGATGGAATTATATCTGGAGATAAGATTACTGGAGATTTTCATACATATATTGACAAAATAGTCTGATTATCCAAACATTGCACCATAATCTTTTTTCTTTTCCTGCATATTGGGCAGTGGTATAGGTGGAACAACATTTATTTCTTTTGCAAGGATTACACTTTCTATCAGACATCTCTGTACAATACTCATCTGGATCTTCTGTATCCTTTTATCATTTTTCTTATCTTTCCATGAAGCAAAAATATCCTTTGAATCTTCTCCTGAGTATATAAGGCTGCCTTCTATCTTTATGCTGGCCAAATTTGGATTATACTCCACAATAAATACAAAATCTATCCCTATACTCTCTTCTTTCTCCACGATATTTGTGATCATGCTTTTATTGGATATCCTCATATTTGGTAAAGAATACTCGTTGATAAACCTCTTTGCCTCTACACTTTTAATATCAAAACTTTTTATCATTCTTTCACCAGTAAAACTACCCTGCTATCTTCAGAGGAGTCTTTAATTTTATAGTTTGTCATTGTTTCCAGTTCCTGTGCGAAGCTCATGATCTCTGAAAATGACGGCATGTTTTCTATACTCAATCTCAGTCTTGAAAAACCCACAAACATGTATGCTTTAGCTTCCACATAGTCTGGTGAAGCTTTTTCTATTAATTTTGCATATTCCTCAGGATTTTTTAGATTATATCCCTTTACTAATGTTAATCTTGTTACTTTTCTTGTATTTAGGGAGGGGAAAAGTTCAAGTGTTTCCATGATCCTTTCCCAGCCATCAGATATCTGTGGGATACACAGTTTTTTATAGACCTCCTTATTCGGAGCTGGAATTGTAACATAAAGATTCCATGGGAGACTTATTTCTTCGAGAACTTCTGGATTTGTACCGTTTGTGACAAGGAACGTTGTGAAGTTCCTTTTTTTGTATTCATCTATCAGGTCACTTAAAAAGGGATACATAGTTGGCTCTCCTGCTAAGGATATAGCAACATTGTTGGGTGTTAAAGCTTCTTTGAGTTTTTCTTTATTTACCCTATCAAGAACACCCCAGTAACCTGATAAAAGTTCTTTTTGCGCTTCTATACTTTTTTCAACAATAAACTCTGGAGGATCTGGATTCTCTATACGAGAAAAGGTATATTGCGTAGGCCTCCAGCAAAATAGACATTTATGGGTACAGCTTGTCACAGAGGGGGTCATCTGAAGGCATCTGTGGCTCTTTATTCCATAAAATTTCTGTTTGTAACAAACTCTATCTTCCATAAGACTTTTTTTCAGCCAGTGGCATAATTTAACAGCGGAATGTTCCCCCACGATCTTATATTTCTGTTTTCTCAGTAAATTTCTAATTTTCTGATCCATTTTTATCAAGCCTCTCTTTTATCATGGAAACACATTTTTTCATGGCTTTTTCTACATCTTCTATATTTTCAGCTCCTGCCGCAGCTTTATGACCTCCGCCATCTCCTTTTTCCAAAGATTGCATTATCTCTGCGAGGTTTATCCCTTTCTCTATAACATTATTTTTTGCTCTTGAGCTTATTCTGTCTTTGTTTGCCACAAATGCTATATCGGCTCCCATATCGAGGAGTGATCTTGCAACTATTCCTTCATAAGCACCTATCCTCGTAGTTACCACTATCAGATCCTTTATGTAGTATATTTTCATTCTTTTGAAAGCTTTTAATATAGCTATCTTTTTTGATCTGCTCATATCTTCCTTTAATATAGACAGAACTTCCTGGAAATCGATTCCTTTTTTTAAAATATCAAGGATTGTCCTGAAAGTATTTTGATCCGCATACTTGAATAGTCCCGTGTCAGCGATTATACCTGCCAGTATGGCTTTAAGATATTTTTCATTGTTAGAAGGAAATAATTTATAAATTATCTCAGCATTTGATGTCAGATTTTTATTATAATATAAAAATTTTTCCATATATTCATCTTTTTCATGATGATCTATAACTATAACATTTTCAGCTTTTTTTACTGTTTCCTCAAATATACCAAGTTTTTTTATAGAGGAAGTATCAACAACGATCAAATTCCTGAAATCCTCTGTATAGTGGAAGTAATCTATTTTTTCATTTAAGTTATCCAGAATTATTTTTGCCTGACTGTTTAAAGATTCACACCCAATCTTTACATTTTTATTTCTTTCTTTGAGATAATATTTTAACGCCAGGGCACTTCCTATCCCATCAACGTCTGCATTTTTATGAGTAACTATCAAAAAATCATTTTCTTTATTGAAAATATCTCTTATTTTATCTACTGTATTTTTTTTTCTAAAAAGTTTTAGATTCACTTTAGTCACTCAGATTATGTTTTTCCTGTTAGAAGTGTCTGAAGTTTATTCTGCATTTCTTTTAGTTTTTCTCCTGTTCTTTTTTCCTGTCTCTCAAGAGACTGTTTCCTTACACTTAGATCCTCTTTTCTTTCTTTAAGTTCTTCTATAACTTTTAATCTGTCTGTTTTCAGCATCACGCTTCCTATGTTTTTGTAAACTTTTTCTTCATTGCTTTTTTCTAACTCTGTTAATGCTAGATCTATTTCTCTTTCTTCCAGAGTTATTTTCTGGATCTGAGAGATAATCATCTCATATTGCTGTTGCAGTTGCTGGAACTGTTGCAACTGATGCTGCACATTTGGGGGTATTTCTTTACTCATTTTCTCACCTTAATAGCCTGAACAGGGCATACCTGAGCACATACTCCGCACCCTGTACAGAATTTTTCATCAATATATACTCTATCGCCATCTCTAACGATGGCCGGACATCCTAACTTGTTCACACATGTGAAACAGTGTATACATTTCTCCTCATCTATATAATAAGGTTCTGATTTTGTTTTTCTGATGAGAGCACATTCTCTCCTTGCTACCACCATCGAGACTCCCTTATGTTCCACCGCCTCTTTCAGTGCCTTTATCGTTTCTTCCAGATTGTATGGATCAACTACCCTTGTGAAAACACCCATACTCTCTGCAATCTTTTCTGGATAAAGTATAGGTGTATCCTTTCCTGTGGCTGTCTTTCCAGTACCAGGATGAGGCTGGTGGCCTGTCATTGCGGTAGTTCTGTTGTCAAGTAAAAATATTGTGAAATCATCCTTATTATAGACTCCATTTACCATTGCAGGAAGACCTGTATGGAAGAATGTGGAATCACCTATTGTAGTTACTATTTTTTTATCTTTCAGAGCCTTGGATAATCCACACGCTATACCGATACTTCCTCCCATACAGATGCACGTATCAACAGCCGATAGGGGAGGTAATGCACCGAGAGTATAACATCCTATGTCACTTGGGTATATACCATCTGGCACAGCTTTTTTTAATGCATAAAATGATGCTCTGTGTGGACATCCAGGACATAAAACAGGTGGCCTTGGCACCATATATTCGCTTACATCTATACTGTTTATTTTTACATCTTTTCCCACAAGTTTTCCTATTGCTTCTGCAACCTGCATTGTAGAGTACTCATAATAGCGGGGGAGAATATCCTTACCACGGATCTTTACTTTTATCTCCTCTTCCTGCGCTATCTTTTTGGCTTCTGTCTCTACTATCGGCTCCATTTCTTCAACTACAAGGATCTCTCCATGTTTTTTCATGAAACTCAATATAGTTTTCCTTGGAAGAGGATGCATCGTTCCAAGCTTCAGTACCTCTGCTTTTATACCAAGATAGTTAATAGCTTCTTTTACATAGTTGTATGATACTCCTGAAGCTATTATGCCAAGATCTCCACTGCCCTCTATCCAGTTAAACTCCGATCCTTCAAAATATTCTCCGACCTTTTCCATCTTTTCCAGAAGCTCTATATGATGAACTCTTGCATTAGCCGGGAGAGTAACTTTTCTTTTGGGATCTTTTTCCCATTTCACACTGTTCTTTTCCCTTATATCCCCCAGAACAACGTCTCCTCTTGAATGAGATACCCTCGTTGTGGGTCTCAAAATAACAGGAAGTTTAAACTTTTCAGATATTTCAAATGCTTTTATGGTCATATCCTTGGCTTCCTGAGGAGAAGAAGGTTCCAAACAGGGTATGTTTGCCAGTTTTGCATAATAACGATTATCCTGCTCATTCTGTGAAGAGTGCATGGATGGATCATCTGCAGAGACGAGAACAAACCCCCCTTCAGTTCCTGTATATGCTAATGTCATTAAAGGATCTGCTGCAACATTGACCCCCACATGCTTCATCGTCACCATCGTCCTGAGATTTGACCATGAGGCAGCTATCCCTACCTCTAAAGCCACCTTTTCATTTGTTGAGTACTCCATATATATTCCGTATCTATCTGCTATCTTTGCTATAGTTGCAGGAATTTCAGAGGAAGGAGTCCCTGGATATGCACTGACAAAAGAAACTCCAGCCTCAACAGCTCCTCTCGCTATGGCTTCATTTCCCATTAATAATTCTTTTTTCATGCTCTCACCTTAATATCCTATTTTTTTCAGTAACTCTTTTCTCTCTTTTCTTTCCTTTTCATTTTCTATCTTATTTGCTGCTGTGCCGTCTACGACTCCTATAACAGAGTTCCCGAGATCAGTTTTTCCGATGATCACCTGTAAGGGATTCTCAGAAGCTCCATACACGGAGCATACAGCAGGATAATCTTTAACTGTATTCAGTACATTTATAGGAAATGCATTTTTCATCATGATAACAAAAACATGACCAGCTCCAATTTTTAAACAGTTTTTTGCAGCCATCTCTTTTAATTTTTCATCATTACCTTCACATCTTGTGAGTTTCGGTTTGGCTTCATTCATTGCTATGCCAAACTTTATACCTGGAACAGATGTTTTTAACTTCATGGATAGATCATCTATAGTGAATATCGAGAAGTTCCCCTGACCTATAATACACTCCACTCCTTCTTCTTTTTCTATATTGATGAGATCAATCTCCATGGGATCACCAAATACACTTAAGATGTTTTCTTTTTATATCTTGTGATGTTGTACAGAAATTGCTCACCTCAAAAATTAAATCGTTGTCATCGTTGCATTTTCTGAACACAGATAAAGTAAAAATATTCACTATAACAGAATCAGAAAAAAGATTCTTTTTCTTCACAAAGAGAGGATAAACTTTAAGAGTTACATTTAAAGTTTTCTGTGACGTATCCTTTCACACTTACAGAAGGTTTATAAAGGCTATATGTCGATAGACATGTCAGGCGATATAATGGATCGAAAGTTCAGAGATAAATTCAAACTTGTGGTGCTGTATCTTCTGAAAGAAGAACCACTTCATGGATATGCGATCATGAAAAAATTTGAAGAAATTTTTAAAGCTCCCAAACCGAGTTCTGGATTAGTCTATCCAACTTTATTCAGACTGAAACACTTAAACTTTATAGAAACAGTTGGTGAGGGGAAAAGAGAAAAGAAGATATATAGACTCACGAGAGAAGGAATGAATTTTTTAAATAAACATGAAAAAGAACTTGAAGAGATACTTAAAAAATTAAGAATTTTTGCAGAGATATCAGAACTTGGAGGAAAGGAAATAAAAGACTCTTTTAGCCTCTTAATGGAAACATACGATGAATTATCAGAAGAACAGAAGAAAAAAATAAGCGAAGTGATGAGAAAGTATGTAGGAGAATTAAGAAATATCATATCTGGAGGTGAATAAATGGATATAATCAGTGTAAAAAATCTTGTAAAAAAGTTTGAAGATGTTACAGCAGTGGACAATATCAGCTTTACTGTTAAAAAAGGAGAGATCTTCGCATTTCTGGGCCCAAACGGTGCTGGAAAAACCACCACAATTCATATACTGACAACACTCCTGAAACCAACAGAAGGAACCGCCATTGTTGCAGGACATGATGTGAGAGAAGATTCAGCGGAGATCAGAAAAAGGATAGGAATTGTTTTTCAGGATTCAAGCCTGGATAGAGAGCTGACAGCATATGAGAATATGTATATCCATGGAAAAATTTATAATGTGGATGGGAGGGATCTCAGGAAGAGAATAGAAGATCTTTTAAAGTTTGTGGAGCTTGGAAAGTTTAAGAACAAAGTTGTGAAAAACTTCAGTGGAGGGATGATAAGAAGACTTGAAATTGCACGAGCACTTCTTCACAGACCTGAAATACTTTTCCTCGATGAACCTACTCTCGGACTGGATCCTCAGACAAGAGCACATATCTGGGAGTATATAAAAAATATGAAGGAAGAACATGAAATGACAATATTTCTCACCACACATTATATGGATGAAGCAGAGCAGCTTGCGGAGAGGATCGGGATTATAGATCATGGGAAGATCATAGCTGAAGGATCGCCTGAAGAACTCAAAAAAAGGATCGGAAAGGATGTGATCTATCTCAGATTCTCAGATAAAACAGAAAATTGCATGGAGACAGAACTTGTTAAAAACTGTAAAATATTGCCTGATGGAAGGATGGAGCTTGGAGTGGAAAATGCGGCTGAAGCTCTTCCAAGGATATTTGAGGCAGCAATGAAAAAAGGACAGAAGATTATGGAGGTTAGCTATCACAGTCCAACGCTTAATGATGTTTTTCTGTACCTTACAGGGAGAGCAATAAGGGAAGAAAGGGGAAATAAGCTTGATGTAATGAAAAATAGAAGAAAGAGGTGGAGAAGATGAAAGCATTTATAACACTTTTATATCGACAGATTAAGCGATTTATGCGTGCAAAATCAAGAGTTATAGGAGCATTTGTCAATCCTCTTTTATGGCTTGTCTTTTTTGGACTGGGATGGAGCAAGGTCTTTAACTTCCCCATGGCAAAACAGATTTTCGGAGGATCAGATTATCTATCCTTTCTTGCACCGGGAATTGTTTCAATGGCCATATTCAGTTCCAGTTTTATAAGTGGAATAAGTGTTCTCTGGGATAAAGAATTTGGGTTCTTAAAGGAGATACTTGTAGCACCATGTTCAAGAAAAGAGGCTATTATGGGAAGAATAGTGGGTGATTCCCTGACCTCTGTACTTCAGGGTGCCATAATCCTCCTGATGACATTTACAATAGCACATTCCCTGAAGATATCAGGGATTCCTTATGTGATCCTTTTAGGATTCATTCTTGCAGGGAGCTTTGTCAGTGTCGGTGTAATTTTAGCTCTGAAAATGACAAGTATGGAGGGATTTCAGATGATAATGAGCTTTCTGATGTTACCACTGCTATTCTTAAGTGGTGCATTTTATCCCATAGATACAATGCCTGCCTGGATGCAGGCACTGTCCCGTATAAATCCATTGACGTATGCTGTTGACGGATCAAGATACTTTCTGCTTGGCACATCGAAGTTTGCGATAACAACGGATATCGGTATACTACTGCTTTTGACCTTTCTTTTTGCTGGAGTTGCAGTTTATATGTTTGAGAGAACAACAATAGACTAATTTTTTTCTTTATGAAGAAACATCGGGACAAACCATTTTTTTCCAGATTGAGTGGGCCCACTGGGATTTGAACCCAGGACCTTTGCCTCGTGAAGGCAACGTCATAACCCCTAGACCATGGGCCCTGTAAGAAAATTGGATTCATATTTTAAATATTTTTTGTGATCTTTCCTGTGATCTCCTCAAGTGTGTAATTTTTTTTCCTTAGAAATTTTTCTATTCCCTCAGAGATTCTCCTGAATACATTTAAATCTCTTGCTGCAGTTCCTATCTCCACCAAGGAAGCTCCACACATAATGAACTCTAAAGCATCCTCTGCAGATGTTATTCCTCCAACACCTATAACGGGAACTTTAACATTTCTGTAGATATCATAAACACATCTCAGTGCTACTGGTTTTATGCATCTTCCTGATAATCCACCATAGATGTTTTTTAAAATAGGCTTTTCCATTTCTATGCTCACTGCCATGCCCTTCAGGGTATTTATCGCAGTTATTCCATCAGCTCCTCCTCTCTCTGCAGCTATTGCTATTTTCACTATATCATCTACATTTGGTGTGAGTTTTACTATCACAGGGATTTCCACTGTTTTTTTAACATCTTTTGTGATTTTATAGACAATATTTTTATCCTGTCCAAGAGACATACCATAATTCTCAGCATGGGGGCAGGACAAGTTTAATTCCAGTGCATCACAGTAGTTTTCAAGTTTTTTAGCAATTTTCATAAATTCTTCACTGTCTTTTCCGAATATAGAAACGATAAGCGGTATGCTCAGATTCAGATCCTTTATCTCTTCTAAAAAATGATCAACACCGGGATTTGGAAGACCCATTGCATTGAGTATTCCATAATCTAACTCTACGATGGTGGGATTTTCATACCCTTTTCTGGGAGAAATACCTATGGATTTTGTTACTATTCCCCCTGCTCCCATTTTTTCTATTCTTTTAAAAAGGTACCCTGAGATACCAAGAACTCCTGAGGCCAAGAGAACGGGATTTCTGAACTCTATACCAAACACTCTCATATAATTCTCACCAGAACTTTTTTCCTGTTTTTATCATAATCTCCCAGAATCTTTATTATCCTCACTTTATCTCCTGAGTTCAATCCTTCTGGATTGAAAAGTTCTCTTTTTTTCTTTTTCAGTGGTTTAAACTCCAGTGTTACTCCTTCTATGGCTTTTTTCTTTTCCACAAGAATAGGTATCTCAGCAAGCTCCACATCTACAAGAATTACCTCTCCTGAGAGTTTGCACTGGAACACCTTATCCTTTATATCCTTTATAACATATCTTCTCCCGAGGGTCAGGTTTTTGATGCATATGGGGTAAAGTCTGCATGTTTTACATTCCTCACTATCCTGTGCTATGAACTGTACCCCTTTTTTAGCTAAATCCTTTCCTATCAGTGTGTATGTCATATAACTCCTGTCCTTTTGGCTATATTGTATGCAACGTCTCTGCTGAGCTCTTTCTCTCCCAGAATCGTATATCTTTTTCTTATAGTTGGAGCTATCATAAGCGCTTTTATGATCTCCTCCTCAGTGACTCCAAGTTCCTTTGCATTTACGGGTGCTTTTACAGTTTTCAAAGCATCTCTTATCTCTCTCCAGTTTCCTCCATGGAGATACATCATCATTATACTTCCCACTCCGCACTGCTCCCCATGAAGAGCTGGTTTTTCAGCCACCCTGTCAAGAGCATGGGAGAACATATGTTCAGATCCTGAGGCAGGTCTCGATGATCCCGCTATGCTCATTGCAACTCCACTTGATATCAATCCCTTCACAACTTTTCTGACACTCTCCTCAAGCCCATTTTTTATTACCTCCGCATTCTCTATCATCAATTTTGCAGACATTAGAGAGAGTGAAGCAGCATATTCGCTGTAATATTCGTTTCTCAATCTATGTGCCAATTGCCAGTCCTTCACTGCCGTGTAATTTGCTATCAGATCTCCACATCCGGCAGCCAGAAACCTGTATGGAGCATTCACTATTATGCTGATATCAGCTATTACTGCAATGGGGGTATGTGCTTCAAGGGATGTTTTCCTCCCATCCTTCACTATGGATGCTCTTGAAGATGCTATTCCATCATGGGAGGATGTTGTGGGTACTGAGATGAAGGGGATTCTCTCTGAGTATGAGGCTAATTTTCCAATATCTATGACACTTCCTCCTCCCACAGCGATTATACTTCTGTGCTTATTTTCTTTCACAATCTCTATTACCCTCTTCACCTCCTTATACTCTGCATTTTTAACAATGATATTTTCACATTTTAAACAATCAGATACACTCTCTCCAGCAATATTTTTTGTTAAATTATCATTTATTACAAGTTGATCTTTCAAATTAAGCTCTTTACAGACTTCCTTAACTTTCTCCAGAATATGACTTCCGAGAAGAACTTTTCTGGGGATCTCCATCTCATGAAACTGCATAATAAAGTTTATATACACACTCTTATAAATCTTATCATGCAGATCTATCTGGGAATAAAAGAGATAATTGAAAAGTACTATATAAATCCGATAAAATATGGCACGGGGTATAATATTGTGAATACTCTTACCTATGCCATAATCCTTGTTATAGTATCAGCCCTTCTTCTGAAACTCGTTATAAAACTTAATATAAAGATAGACAAAAAATTTATCTTTGCTCTCTTCCCCTTCATGGTGTTTGGAGGGACATCGAGAGCTCTGGTGGATGGAGGGATATATCCACATACTCCCTTGTTGATAACACCGGGGATATATTTTACTGTTGCCATGCTTACCCTCTGCTGTATGGTGATATGTTTATTTTTAAGAAGAAGGTATAAGTTCAATAGAACACTTATGATCTCCGGAAGTTTCTTTGCGGGGGTGAATATACTTCTTGTGATTATAAATATTGAGACCATCAAACCTCTGCTTATAATCTCAGGTTTGGTCTTCGCCATAATGGCTCCGATATATCTTTTTACCTTTAAATTCAAAACATTTCTGAATGGAAATTTATATTTGATAACATCTCATGTTTTCGATGCTTCCACCACCTTTACAGGCATATATTTTTATGATTACTGGGAACAGCATGTTCTTCCTTCCTATCTTATCAACGCAGCAGGTCCATGGGTAATGTTTCCCATAAAGATACTCATAGTTATCCTGGCGATCTACATAGCGAAGGATATAGAGGATGAGAATGTCAAAAATTTTCTGAAACTCATAATCTTCATCTTGGGGATAGGACCTGGAACGAGAAATCTCTCAAGGATTATTATGGGTGTTTAAATGGAGAAGATCATTGAGAAAGAGATTGAAAAAGAGGTAAAATCATCTTTTTTAGATTATGCGATGAGTGTAATTGTTGATAGGGCTCTTCCTGATGTGAGGGATGGCTTAAAACCAGTACACAGGAGAATCCTTTATGGAATGTACACAATGGGGATGTTTCACAATAAACCATATAAAAAATCTGCGAGAGTTGTGGGGGAGGTACTCGGTAAATATCATCCCCATGGAGATGTTGCTGTTTATGACTCTATTGTAAGAATGGTACAGCCATTTTCCCTGAGATATCCGTTGATAGATGGTCAGGGAAACTTTGGAAGCATAGATGGTGACTCTGCCGCTGCAATGAGATATACAGAAGTGAGACTCTCAAAGATTGCTGAGGAGATGTTAACAGATATAGATAAAGATACCGTTGATTTCAAACCCAACTTTGATAACACATTGAAAGAGCCTGAGATACTTCCAGCAAAACTACCAAATCTTCTAATAAACGGATCTTCCGGGATAGCTGTGGGGATGGCCACAAATATCCCACCCCACAATATCAGAGAGGTTATAGATGCGATAACAGCAGTTATAGACGATCCTGAGATAAGTATTGAGAAACTGATGGAGATAATAAAAGGACCTGATTTTCCCACTGGAGGTATAATATATGGTAGGGAGGGGATACTAAATGCCTACAGGACAGGAAAAGGAAAAATCATTATAAGAGCAAAAGTTTCTATAGAATCAGATAAAAAAAACAATATAATCATTGAAGAGCTTCCATATCAGGTGAATAAGGCAAAACTTATAGAGAATATAGTGGAACTTGTAAAACTGAAAAAGATAGAGGGTATTACCGATATCAGAGATGAATCTGATAAAAGAGGGATAAGAGTTTTTATCAAATTAAAATCAGATGCGAACCCAAATATGGTATTGAATCAGCTTTATGCTCACACAAATCTTCAGACAACATTTGGAGTTATAATGCTGGCTCTTGTTGATGGTGTTCCAAAGGTACTGAATTTAAAAGAGATGATCGATGAGTATCTGGGGCACAGAGAGAACGTTGTTATAAGAAGAACTAAATATGAGCTCAGACAGGCAGAAAAAAAGGAACACATACTCGAAGGATTCGTGAAGGCGTTAAACAACATAGATGAAGTTATTCAGATCATAAAGAAGAGTGAGAATGTGGAAACAGCGAGAAAAAGACTTATAGAGAGGTTTGAGTTTACGGAGGTACAGAGCGATGCGATACTTAAGATGCAGCTTCAGAGACTCACAAATATGGAGAGAGAGAAGATTAAAAAAGAACTTGAGGAACTCAAAGAGCTTATTTCAAGATTGAAATCTATTCTTGCATCAAGAGAAAAAGTATTTCAGATAATAAAGAATGAACTTCTTGAAATAAGGGAAAAGTATGGAGATGAGAGGAAGACAGAGATAGAACATAATATTGAGGAGATAGTGGAGGAAGATCTTATTCCAAAAGAAAACGTTGTGGTAACACTCTCAAACCTTGGATATATAAAGAAAATAAATGTCAATGAGTACAGACTTCAGAGGAGAGGAGGTAAGGGAGTAATAGGGATGGGAACAAAGGAGGAAGATTTCACAAGAGCTGTTTTTACATGTTCCACGCATGATTATATCCTGTTTTTCACAAATAAGGGGAAAGTCTACTGGCTGAAGGCATATCAGATACCAACAGGTGGAAGAACTGCCAAGGGAAGAGCCATTGTCAATCTCATTCAGATGGAAAGAGATGAGAAGGTAACAGCAGCCATTCCTCTATCAGATTTTGAGGGATACCTCTTCATGGCAACAAAAAATGGCATAGTAAAAAAGACAAAGTTAAAATATTACTCAAATCCAAGAAAGAAGGGTATAATTGCTATAGATCTGAGAGATGGAGACAAGCTGGTAAATGTTGTTTTAACTGATGGCAATAAAAATATAATACTCTCAACAAAGAGAGGAAAATGTATCAAGTTTTCAGAGAGAGATGTGAGGCCTACCGCAAGGAACACCATTGGAGTAAAGGGCATGACACTGGAGAATGACAGAGTTGTCAGCCTTGATATAGCAGAGGAAGGAAAAACTCTTTTCACAATAACAGAGGAAGGATATGGAAAGAGAACAAGGATAGAGGAGTATCCTCTTCAGAGGAGAGGAGGTAAGGGAGTAATAAATATAAAACTCACACATGGAGACGTTGTAACCTCTAAATGTGTAGATGAGAGAGATGAGATACTTGTGATCACAGAGAAAGGCATAATAATAAGGATAAAAGCTGAGGATATCTCCATCATAGGAAGAAACACCCAGGGAGTCAGAATAATAAGGGTAGAAAATGATTCTGTCGTCGATATAGCAAAGGTATCTGATTAAAACTTTATTCTTATATCCTCTTTAACAACCTCCAGAACTATCGAGGTATAAGTTTTCTGAACATACTCAAGCTTCTGGATCTTTTTTATGAAATCGTTCAGATGATCTCTATCCTTGAATCTTGCGATGACGAGAGCGTCATAAACTCCGGTAATGTCATATACTCCAACTGTATTTTCAAACTCTGCCAGTTTTTTTTCCACATCACTCAATCTTCCCTTTTCTATGGATATCTCTATGATAGCTGTAAAATCATACCCGACTTTTTTCTGATCAAGAAGAGGTATATACCCCTTTATTATTCCCAGATCCTCCATTTTTTTCACTCTGTGGGATATTGTGGCCACAGAGATTCCAAGGATCTTTGCAAGATCCCTGAAACTCAGTCTTGCATTCTTGTTAAGTTCATTTAATATTTTTTTATCCATTTCATCTATCATTTTACCACTCTCTTTTTAAAATTTTTTCCCATTCCTCCTTACATTCATGATAATAATCTATTTTCCTGTTTTTTAAAGAATATTCTGCTATAAGCTTTCCAATATCTCTATCGCATTTACCGCAGTTATGAATACCTCTCCTTTTCCCCAAGGCTACAGGATGAGAGATAACATAAAAATCCAGATCAGATACTTCATTTAAGACATAAAGAAGACTCCAGATCCATGGCAGTTTATACTCTCCCTTCTGCCAGAAGTACTCTGCAAGAGTCTTTTTGTGTATCGCCATTGGATTTATCGATACTGAGTCAACTATCCCTTCTATCTTCTCACATGTGTTAACAGCATCAATAATGGACTCATACTCTGTCAGAAACAATGGTTTTAAGAATACATAAGCCTTTATTTTTATATCTAAGGATGATAGAATCTCAGAGGCATCAAGAAAATCTTTATACTTAAAGCCTTTGTTGATGCAGTACTCTAAAACATAATCATTTGCAGATTCTAAGCCTATTGCAACTTCCAATACTTTATTGAGAGTATCTTTTAATTTTTTGAGATTCTCTCTGTCCACAAACTCAGGTCTTGTCTCAACTGTCACCTCCTCTATATCTGTATTCGAAAGATACTCAAAGATCTCCATCTGATCCTCAAATTTTATCTCTTTTTCATCTAAAAAACTCCCAGATGTAAATATCTTTACTTTTTTAACTTTTCTATCCTTTAATTCATTTTTTATTACTCTCAGAAGATTTTCTTCTGGTCTTATACCAAGAGAATAGGAGCACATGTAACATTTATTATAGGAACATCCTCTTGTGGGTAAAATGATATTTAAAGCCTTTTCTTTTTTTCCGTTTACTATTTCCTCAGTTATCCAGCTCATATCTTAAATCTCTTTTTAAGGAATAAAAAGTTATTCAGGGAATAACCATAATCTTTATAAAGGTTTCTGTAAAATGATCTTAAAGACTCTTTGAGCGAGCAGAGATGCGTGAGTTCAAAGGTGATAATATGAAAAGATTGACAAAGACAAATCCAAGGTTAATTAAATTGGTTGGAGATCTGAGAGATAGAGGTTATAATGACAGTGTAAAGCTCTGGATAGATATTTCTAAGAGATTATGCAGGCCTACGAGGAGAATGGCTGAGGTAAATCTGTGGAAGCTTGATATGTATACCAAAGAGGGAGATACTGTGATAGTTCCCGGGAAAGTCCTGGGGGACGGAAATTTAACACATAAAGTGACTGTTTCTGCATTGAAATTTTCAAAAAAGGCTTATAATGAAATTATAAAGAATGGAGGAGAGGCCATTACTATAGAGGAGCTCATGGAAAGGAATCCTCATGGAAAAAATGTGATTATAATGGAGTGATCGTATGATTATAGATGGAGAGAATCTGATTCTGGGAAGAACAGCATCCATTGTTGCCAAAAAGCTTCTCAATGGGGAAGAGATCGTTATAATCAACGGAGAGAAGATGATCATCACTGGAAATGAAGAAAGTATATTTAAAAAGTTCAAACACAGAAGAGAATTAAGAAATGTTGCAAATCCGAGGAAAGGACCACATTATCCAAAAGATCCAGAAAGAATAATAAAGAGAGCTGTTAGAGGAATGCTCCCCTATAGAAAACCAAAGGGGAAGGATGCATTGAAAAGATTGAGGGTTTATGCAGGAACTCCAGAGGAATTCAAGGATAAAGAGGCAACAAAGCTGAAAGATGCAGAGTTCAGAAAAAGATCTTCAAAGTATACAACAATAAAAAGATTATCAGAGTTCTTAGGGAGCGGATAAAATGGAGAAAATAGTTCAGACATCCGGAAAGAGGAAATCAGCAATTGCAAGGGTAATGATAAAGGAAGGTCATGGAAAGATCAGAATAAACAGTAAACCTCTTAATATATACGGCTCTGAGTTTGCAAGAATGAAGATAATGGAGGCATTAAAACTGGCAGGTGACGTTGTAAATGGCATAGATATAAATGTGAGGGTTGAGGGTGGAGGGATCATGGGGCAGGCTGAGGCTGTTAGAACAGCTATCGCAAGAGGTCTTGTGGAATGGACTCAGGATACAACTCTGAAAGATGCTTACATGAGATACGATAAGGTGATGTTGAAAGGAGACATAAGAAGAACAGAGCCTCATAAACCAAATGCCTCTTCGAAAGGACCCAGAGCGAAAAAACAGAAATCATACAGGTGAAGAAATGATAGTTCCTGTCAGATGTTTCACATGTGGAAAGCCAATCGGACATCTCTATGCAAAATACAAGGAAAGAATAGAGGCAGGTGAAGATCCGAAAGCTGTTTTGGATGATCTTGGACTGGAGAGATACTGTTGCAGAAGAATGATCCTCACGCATGTGGAGCTCATAGATGAGATACTGGAATACAGTATTTAAGGGGCCGTAGGGTAGCTTGGACCATCCTCTCAGCCCGGGGCGCTGGTGACCCGAGTTCAAATCTCGGCGGCCCCACCATCTCAAGGGTGATAAATTGGAAATAATTGAAGATATCTTCGTAAGAAAGCTCTATAAGAAAGATAAAAGGAACCTCTTAGAGGTAGATATATTCTCAACGAACAGTTATGGAAAAAGCAGTGTTGTCACTGAGTGGAGCATAGACGATATTATAGATGTTGTTCTTCCAGAGCTCATAGGGTTCAGTATTCTCGAGCAGAGATCAATAGACTCTGTTTTAGAGGATATAACGGAACACTCTGAGGTAAGATTTGCATTTTCAATGGCAACAGCCAAAGCAGCATCAAATTTTTATGGATTGCCATTATACCAGTATCTGGGTGGGATATTTGCGAAAAACATCCCGAAGATACTCTATAGAAATAAAGTTTATGATCATGAAATGAATTTTCTGAGAGAAAAAGGAGATATGAGATTAATCTCCTTAGATACACTTTCAAAGATAAAAACACAGCAGGAAAAAGGAGGGAATGCAATAAAATTTATTGAGGATGGTATCTGCCATCTTGCAGTAGGGTTCGATATTGAGTATTTAGAGATAGAGGAAATAACAGAGATAAATGAACTTTTAAGGATCTATGAAGATCTGAGCAGAATGGAGGAGATATAATGAGTGAAGAATTACTGGCACCCCTTGAAGAGTACCTTGTATCCGGGATTCATATAGGAACTCAGCAGAAAACTGGATATATGAACAAGTATATTTTCAGAGTGAGAAAGGATGGGTTGTTTGTCCTGGACGTTAAGGTGACGGATCAGAGGATAAGGGATGTGGCAAAGTTTTTAACAAGGTTTGAACCTCATAAGATTCTTGTTGTCTCCACAAGAGTGTATGGACATAAACCTGTCCGTACTTTTGCAAAGGTCACAGGAACAAAATGTGTGACAGGAAGATTTGTGCCTGGCATGCTGACGAACCCACAGTGCAAGAGCTATATGGAGCCTGATGTTGTTCTTCTTACAGACCCCCGTGCAGACAGATCTGCTCTCAAAGAAGCTGCGGAACAGGGTATTCCCGTTGTTGCTCTCTGTGATACAGAGAATCTTCTTGTGAATGTCGATATAGCAATCCCCACAAATAACAAGGGAAGAAAGGCTCTGGCACTGATCTACTACCTTCTGGCAAAGGAGTATCTCAGAAATAAGGGGATGCTCAAGGAAGGGGAGGAACCTAACTTTACCATAGATGACTTCAAATCTATATAGAAAAATTTTAATCTTTATCTCCCAATATATTTTCAGGCGGGGGTTGCCGAGCATGGCCAAAGGCGCCGGACTTAAGATCCGGTTTCGAAGGAATACGTGGGTTCAAATCCCATCCCCCGCATTATTAGCCTGTGTTCCGTTCTTACAGTAAAATTTTATTTTTGTTTTAAAAAATATTCCACCTTCCTATGTTATTCGGAATTCAAGGTTTATAAATCTTTTGGTAGGTTTTATTTTTTAGCTTTTTATGTATGTTTTTCATGATATTTTTCACTTCAATTTTATACACTTTCAATTTTTAATATATACTCTGCAGTATATACAAAACTATGATATACATTTGATATATACCCAGTTAGATATAATAAGGAATATATCCTCTCTGGAGCTATATTTTCTGTACAGTTTCAGTATATATGCCGACTATGGTGTATGTATATATCCGAAAAGATATATGCGACTCTCAGCTCTTTGATAGAATTCCAAGGAGGAGCATAACCTCCATGTAACAAAACTATTAAAAATATGTTAATCTGATATTTGCCATTTTGGTTTACTTAATTGAATAATTCAAACATCCTCACAATAATTTTTCACTTCTCACTCTCAGGAGGACTCAATAGCC
>Ga0190303_1000238_pt1 | contig 22499 bp, 13 predicted proteins | sample 48700701_MG_FD_161672 | JGI IMG/M metagenome (GOLD analysis project Ga0190303, IMG submission 161672) | Hydrothermal vent sediment bacterial communities from Southern Trench, Guaymas Basin, Mexico - 4870-07-0-1_MG | ecosystem: Environmental > Aquatic > Marine > Hydrothermal vents > Sediment ... | reverse complement strand
AAAATCCATAACTTGATCATATGTCATTTCAACTAACCAAATAGTATTATCAAATGGACTAATTTCGTATAATTGCGAAACAGTAACATTTTCTCCGGCCACTATACCTCCTGTAGAACGAATACCACCATCATTAGCAACTGCAATATCAGCTCCTGTAGCAGCTAACATAACATTTGCAGTCCACGATTCTAATTGAGATTTTGAAGTAATAGTTTCTCCAGCAACTGCCAAAACAGCATTTTCTAATCCCGCTTCAGTGTTTTCTATATATGTTTCAATTTCTGTGTCATAATTTGTTCCAGCACTATCAACATTAACTAATTTTACAGAATAATCCATAATTTCCATGCTACTAGTATCAATGCTTAATTCAATTTCCCCAAATGCATTTCCATATGCTCCTGCTTGTACCATGAGTAATGGAGTTCCATTATATCGTGAAATTGATCCTGTTTGATAAGAATGAGTATGTCCATTAATTACAATATCAACTAAATAATGACCACTACTATCTTTTAATTCCGCAAGTTGTTCATTGTAATAATAATTTTCGATTCTCGATGTAGTACCGCCATGAATATTAACTATAATTATATCTACTCCGTTATCCTTTAAATCGCTCGCAATTGAATCAACAGAATCAACTATATCAGTATCAAAATAATAATCTTCTACTTTATCATAAGAAATAGAACTATATACGTCTCCTATATAACTAATAACACCAACCTGAATTCCTTCGCGTTCAATAACAGTGTATTGAAATACATTCCCACCAGATATAGCTAATAAACTATCATCACTATACAAATAAATATTGGCATTTAACAATGGAAAATTAGCCTCTCCATTTTCTGTATTACCATCAAAATATTGTAATATAGTATCAATTTCCCAATCAAATTCATGGTTTCCAATTCCCATTGCATCGAAATCCATCATATTCATACATTCAATAACAGCTAATCCATTTGTCATATTAGAAATTGCGGTTCCTTGAAAAATATCTCCATTTGCGATTAATATTACATCATTGGCTGGATCTTCATTTCTTATTTGATTAATTAAAAAAGCCATATTTGATAAACCACCTGTACCATCATCATCTTGAAGAATATATCCATGTAAATCATTCACGCTTAATATTTTTAAATCTACTATTTTTGATTCTTCAGTTATTGTGGATGTGGTTGATGTTTGAGTTGTTGTTGGTATAGTTGATGTTTCAGTTTTTAAAGTGGTTGTTTCAGTTGTAGTATCATTAGTTATTGTTGTTGAAGTAGTTATTTGTTCAAAGGTAGTAGTTGATTGTAGAGTAAAATCACATCCAATCAAAAAACTACCAATTAAAATAATTAAAAATATAGTTAATTTTCTTTTCATAATTTCTCCCAGATAAACAAATTATAATTACATGCCATATGAAGATTATAGTTTATTTATACATAAAAAGCAATAAAAATTACTTATAAAAAGTTCAACCGAAATTGAACTTTTTGTCTAAATATTATTTTCCAGATACAATCATTGAATTAATTTTAACTGGTGGACATGTAATTCCAAAATAGGTCATTTTTGTTTTATTACCTACCATTACAACATCTTTTAACATTGTTAAGAAATTACCAGCTACAGTGATTAAAGCAACTGGTGAAATAATCTTCCCATCAACGATGTGATATCCAGCAGCTTGTAATGAAAAATCTCCACTTACAGGATTAGCTCCAGCGTGAGCTCCTTGTACATTTGTAATATATAATCCATCTTTGATTGATTTAATCATATCTTCAAATGAAGTTTCTCCGGCTTCAACCTTTAAATTAACTGCAGAAATTCCTCCGCCAAATCCATTTCCAGTTGAATTTACACCATCCTTTTTAGCTGTCACAAGATTATGTAAATAAGTTTTTAAAACTCCTTTTTTAATTAAATACTTGTTTTTAGTAGCTACTCCTTCATCATCAAATGAACGACTACTAGCACTTTTTTTCATAAATGGATCATCTATTACATTAACCAAGTCTGACCCTACAGATTGTTCAAGTTTGCCTTTCAATAATGATAAACCTTTTTGAACAGCATTAGCGGAAAAAATATTTTGAAATGCCGAAAACAATGTAGCTAATGATAAACTGCTAAATAGAATTTCATAATTTTTGGATACAACTGAATCAGCTCCTAAAGAATTTAATGCATCATCTGATATCTCTTTAACAAATTCATCAACATTATAATCATTAAAAACATTAGTTATTTTAGCATCAAATCCAGTTCTTTGATCTAACCCATCACTAACTATAACTTCACCAACTACATAACTGGAATTAGCTTTATTTTCTAAATTCAATCCTTTTGAATTTCTTAAAATAAATGAATTTGTAATTTCAGTATAACTTGTTTCTACATGTTTAATTCTTTCGTCATATTCATGAAACTTAGTGTCTAATGTTTTAAGTAAATCTATTTTTTTACTTACATCTAATTTAGCTAAATCTTCATTAAATAAACCTTCAACTTTAGTGTATTCTTTATCCCCTTCATAGATGATTGCATCATCTTCTGAATCAATAACTTTAGCACTTTCAATAATGGTGTCAAGTATTTCATCAATTAAATCATTTTCCATAACCTCTGTGCTATAAACTCCCATTTTATTGTTAAAAATACCTTTAACTATTAATTTGGAATTATCTGCAATTTCATATTTATCTACATCACCTTCATATATGGTAATGCTTAAATTAGTAGAATTTGATAAAGAAATTTGAATATCTTTTATTCCTTTTGCTTTAGCTTGTTTAAATAATTTATCGATATCCATCATTTTAATTACCGCCCTTTCCACCAACGGTGATTTCAGTAACTCTTATTGTTGGTTGTCCAACATCTGCTGGAATGGAACCTGATATAGACCCACACATACCTCTTGCACTATCTAAATTATCCGCAATCATATCTATTTTAGTTAATATCTTTCCACCATTTCCAACAAGAGATGCCCCTCTTACTGGTTCAGCTATTTTTCCATCTCTAATCATATATCCTTCCATAACAGAGAAATTAAAATCTCCATTACCAGGGTTCACAGAACCTCCCCCTAATTTTTTTGCGAATAATCCATAATCTGTAGCAGCTATAATTTCTTCAAATTTTGAATTTCCATTATCAATAAATGTATTACTCATTCTAGATGTAGGAGCGAATTTATAATTTTGTCTTCTAGATGAACCTGTGGCTTCCGTTTTCATTCTTCTACCGTTAAGTTTATCAACCATATAAGATTTTAGTATACCATTTTCGATAAGAACTCTTCTTTGTTGTGGGTATCCTTCATCATCATAATTTGCAGATCCCCATCTATTTTCTAAAGTTCCATCATCAATTGCTGTAACAATATCAGAAGCTATTTTTTGCCCCTTTTTACCACTAAACACTGAAGCGTTTTTAGCAACTGAAGTAGCTTCTAATGAATGTCCGCAAGCTTCATGGAATATTACTCCACCAAATCCATTATGAATAACTACAGGCATAACTCCGCTTGGACATTCATCAGCATTTAGCATAGTAACTGCAACTTTTGAAGCTTCTCTAGCATATTCTTCAATATCTATTTCATCAAATAAATATTCATATCCTTTACCTGACCCAGGCCCTACACTTCCGGTTTGCATAACGCCTTCTTTTGCGGCAACTGAACTGATACTAATTCTTTCTCTATATCTTGTTTCAGTAACAAATCTACCTTCTGAATTAGCAATCAAAACTGTTTGTGTTGAATCAATTAAATAAACTGAAACTTGTTTGATAGCTTCATCATACTCTGAAGCGGCTTTATATGCTTTTTTCATTAAAGCAACTTTTTCAGTTAGAGGAACATCTTTGGGTTTAATTTTAGCTTTATGTCTCTTTCCGACTTCAAGTTCTATTAAAGGTGTTCTTTTTATTAAAGTATCAGCTTCAAATGATTTAGATAAATCTTTAGCTAATTTCAATAAATCTTTAGGATCCTGACTGTTAGTATACCCGTATACCGTCTGTAATTTTTTTGCCAGGCGTATGCCAACGCCATGTATTTTACTACTGTTTGCTTTTTCTAATCTTCCTGAAAGAGATTGTAGCATAGTTGAATCTGTTTCTTCAACAAAAACTTCTGCGAAATCAGCTCCACGAGATAATCCAGCATCAAGTAAATCTTCAATTAGTTTTTTCTCTAATAACATTTTTTCCTCCTTGTATATTTATATTAAAATAATAACACATTTTCTATAATTTCAATAAAAAAAGATATCTTCACATATTATAAATATAATTCTGTATATTTTTCTTTTAGATATTGAATATAATATTTAGGGTTAAATTCTTCCTTCGTTACTTCTAACAAAAGCTCTTTAGGACTCTTACTAGAACCAAATTGATGTATCTTTTCTTTTAACCATTTATTAATTTTATCTAATTCATTACTGCGAACAATTTTAGGTATGTCTAAATCTTTTTTCATTGCATAATAAAATTGTGCGGCATAAGCTGACCCTAAAGCATATGTTGGAAAATATCCAAACATTCCACCGCTCCAATGAACATCTTGTAATACTCCTTCACTATTGTTTTTAGGTCTTATCCCAAGATATTCTTCCATTAAATCATTCCATATTGTAGGTAAATCATCAACTGTAATTTCCCCTGACATTAATTTTCTTTCAATTTCATAACGCAACATTATATGTAAGGAATATGTTAATTCATCAGCTTCTATACGTATTAATGAGGCTTCTACTTTATTAACCGCTCTATACATATCTTTTGGTGTAATCCATTTACTTTGTTCTGGAAATATTTCTTTAAATTTATCTAGATTTGCCTCCCAAAACTCCAAACTTCTACCAATGATGTTTTCATAAAATCTTGATTGAGATTCATGAATTCCCATTGAAGTTCCACCATGTAATAAAGTATCATCAAAATCAGTAGATATCTGTTGTTCATAGGTTGCATGGCCTAATTCATGAATTGTCGCAAAAATACTAGAAAAAACATATCTTTCTAAATATCTAGTAGTAAATCTAACGTCTTGAGGAGATGTATTCCAAGTAAATGGATGTACTGACTTTTTCATTAAGCCTCTATCGCGATTAAATTTCATTACATCCACTAAATACTCACAAAATTCTTCTTGTTTTTTAGGGTCATAATAATTAATGATATAATAATCATATTCATTCATAGAATATTTTAACACTTTTTTTACAAAGGGTACTAATTCTTCCTTTAATTGTTTAAAAAATGCATCGTATTCTTTAGTGGTCATACCCTCTTCAAAACTATCTAAAAGTGTATCATATGGATCATTATTAGGGTTATAATATAAAGCAAATTTTTTATTAAAATCGATAATCTGTTTTAAATTATCTTTAAAAGAATCATAATCATTATTTTTTTTAGCATCTTCCCATAGTAATTGAGACATCTGAATTAATTTTGTGTATTCTACATATTCTTCTACAGGAACATTAACTATTTTATCTAATTCCTTTTTTGCTTTTTTTATTTCTCTTCGCATTAAACTATCAAGTGTATCTAGTTTACTAAATAATTCATTAACTATATCTTGATATTCTTTTTCTGTTTGCAATTCAAATAATTCTTTAGATAAAATCCCCATTATTTCAGCTCTTCTTGTATGAGATTCTCTTGGAGCCTCTGTACTTGAATCCCATCCTAATAAATTAAATACATATTCATATGCTTGTATTTTCTTTATCTTAATTCTAAATTTATTTTCTAAATCCACGTTATCACCTCAAGTTTCATTATACTACATTATTATTATTTATCTAACTTTTTACTTTTTATTTTATTTATTTAAATTAATATTATATAACCATATTATTTATAGAATAATGTTTTTGGAAAAAAACCTCATTTTAATGGGGCTTTTTAAGTTTTATTTTAAGTTTTTTGCAACTTCTATAAATTTAGTAAATAAAGGATGTGGTTTATCAGGTCTAGATAAAAATTCCGGGTGAAATTGAGTTCCTATATAAAACGGATGATTTTTTAATTCTATTATCTCACATAAATTTTTTTTTGAGTTTATTCCTGAAATAATCATACCATTTTTTTCTAAAATATCTTTATATTCATTATTAAATTCATAACGGTGTCTATGTCTCTCTTTAATTTGGTTTTTATTGTATATCTTTTGAGTCTTTGATCCCTTTACTAAATCACATGTATATAGTCCTAATCTTAATGTTCCTCCCATATTTATTCCTTCATATTGATTCGGCATATAGTCTATGACATTATAGGGGGTCTTAGAATCAAACTCTGTAGAATTAGCTCTTTTAAGCCCACAAACATTTCTAGCAAATTCTATTACCGAAAGCTGCATTCCTAAACAAAGCCCTAAAAATGGTATTTTATTATTTCTTGCATAAGTAATCGCGTTAATCTTGCCTTCTACACCTCTATTTCCGAAACCTCCAGGAACTATTATACCATCACTATTTTTCAAAAATATATCAACATTATCTTTGGATATATCACTTGAATTTATCCATTTTATATTTATTTTAACATTGTTTTTATATCCAGCATGATTCAAAGCTTCACTAACAGATAAATATGCATCATGTAAATTTACATATTTTCCAACAATTGCTATATTTATTGTTGATTCTAAATTTTTTATTCTATTAATTAAATCTAAAAAAACTGTAATATTACTATCTGAATTTGGTAAATATAAATGCTCACATACCAGTTCATCGAGATGTTCTTTTTTTAGATTAATCATAACTTCATACAAAATATCTACATCAACACATTCTATTACAGCTTCTCTTCTAACATCACAAAATAAAGCTATTTTTTCTCTTATTACATCGCTTATAGGTTTATGTGTCCTAAGTATTATTACATCAGGAATAATTCCTAATGATCTTAACTCCTTTACACTGTGTTGAGTTGGTTTTGTTTTTAATTCTCCTGTAGTTTCTAAATATGGAACCAAAGTATTATGAATATACATAGTATTTTGCGGGCCTAAATCCCTTCTCATTTGTCTTATTGCTTCCAAAAAAGGAAGAGATTCAATATCTCCTACAGTTCCTCCAATTTCTGTAATTAATACATCACATTCTGTTTTTTCTCCTAAATGAAGTAGTCTAGATTTAATTTCATCAGTTATATGAGGAATAACTTGTACAGTCGCACCTAAATATTCTCCTTTTCTTTCTTTTTCAATCACTGATTGGTATATCTTACCAGTAGTAATAGAAGAGTCCTTTGAAAGATTTTCATCTATAAATCTTTCATAATGCCCTAAATCTAAATCCGTTTCTCCACCGTCATCAGTAACGAAAACTTCACCATGTTGATATGGTGACATTGTTCCTGGATCTACATTTATATATGGATCAAATTTAACCATAAACACTTTTAATCCTTTGTTTTTAAGCAGCCTTCCTAAAGATGCTGCAGCTATTCCCTTTCCAAGACTAGATACAACTCCACCTGTTATAAAAATATATTTTGTATTTTTCATGGTTATCCTCCAAAATAATTAAAAGGGCTCTCCATTCGGAGAACCCTTTTTGTGGCTCTTTAAGATTATATCAAATAATAAAGCTTATTTCAATCATTAAAAAATACTAATCTTCATACATTTCTTCGTAATCATCCATATATTCATTATACTCTTCATCATTGAATTCTTCTTCGGTTTCTTCGTCTTCTTCGTCTTCTTCAAAGAGTAAATCTTCTTCATCTTCTATATAATCTTCTTCTTTATCTTCAAAATCATCATATTCTGTATCATCATCTATGATATCTTCTTCATCAAAATCATCTTCATATTGACTATCTTCTTCATCTTCCTCTTCATCAAAATCTGGAATAGAATATTCATCAATTTCCTTTTCGCCACCATAAAGGCTTAATTCTTCTTCATAATCAGGGTATTCATCATAATAAGCGCCATCTTTATCCCACAATTCTATTACTTGTCTTCCTTTTATATCCCATTCATCATCTCCAACATAAATAAATTTACCTGAAGTAATGAAATCTGTATATATTTGTGAAATATTTTCTAATTTCTCTTCTTCACTTATTTCTTTTTCTACGCAGATTTTATCATAAAGCTCAATAAAAGATAATGCTTTACCTTCTTCATCGAGAATTTGATAAGCAAGCTCCATAATAGACATATTTTTTCTTTTTGTCATTATTACCATCCATTCTATAAATTCATGTGTTTTTTGTAAATCTATAAATGTCTCTTTTTTGCTTTACATATTATATATTAAAGTTATAAATATTACAAGTATCTTTTTCTAAAACTATTTTAATTGTTAGTAGTATTGATCATCATGTGTGAAATCATCTGTTAAAACGTTGATTACCATATTATTACAATGATCTCCAATACGTTCTAAATTAGATAAAATATCTACATAGAATCCAGCTTCTGTTTCCATATTACTTTTATCATTAATACGATTAATATGATTTTTTCTATATTTTTTAACAAGTCTATCTAGTTTATCTTCTCTTTCATTTACTTCTAAAGCTAGTTTTTTATCCATTGTAATATAAGCAGTTATTGATTGCTCTAATGTTTGACGAACTATAGCAAATAATTTTTCTAGCTCTTTTCTAGCTTCATCGTGTAAAACCATTTTTTTCTCATGTCTCATTTCAAAAAATTCAGCTAAGTTGTTTAAATGATCTCCTATTCTTTCAAGGTCAGTTATTGTATCAATATCCTTAGCTACAAGCTGAATTTGTCTATCAACTAGATCTTGAGCCCCTATTTTAACTAAATAATTATGAATTTTATCATCCATAGAATCAAGCAATTCTTCACATGCTATAGCCATTTCTAAATCTTTATTATCTTTATTAAACGCATAATTATATACAAATTCCAACATGCCTTTCGATACATTTCCCATATTCAAAATGGCATTTTTAACATTTTCTAATGCTAAATCAGGAGATTCTTTAACCAAAATTTCATCCAAAACAATCTCATCAGATAATACTTCTTCTTTACTAGGAATAATTTTAGTAACTAACCAAACCAATTGTTTGATAAAGAAATATAGTATGAACACATTAATTAAATTAAACCCTATATGAGATAATGAAATTGTAAATTTATTAGTTTCGTATGCATGAATGCCTATAATTTGAGCCAACCACGTTATTAGATTTGTATATGGTTTAATCAAAATAAAGAAAACAACAGTACCAATAGTATTAAACATAACATGAATTAAAGCTGTTCTTCTAGCTTGAGATGATCCACCAATAGAAGCCATTACAGATGTAACAGTAGTACCAATGTTATCACCTAAAACAATTGCAATAGCTCCAATTAAAGGTACTCCTCCATTTGCATATAGTTGTTGTAAAATACCTATAGTAGCTGATGAAGACTGAATAATAGATGTAGTAGCCGCTCCTGTTAGTACTCCTAATATAGGATATTTAGCAACACTTTGTAATAAATCATGATACCCAGGTAAAGTACTGAGTTGTTTTAATGCATCTCCCATGGTTTCTAACCCAAAGAATAACATACCAAATCCTAGTAATGCTCGGCCATAATTTTTAACTTTTTTATTTTGAATAAAGAAAATTAAAAAGGATCCTGTAAACATAATAGGCATAGCATAAGAACCAATATCTAATGAAATCAATACAGAAGTAAAAGTCGTTCCTATATTCGCTCCGAATATAACTCCAACAGCTTGAGTAAGGGTCATTAGTCCGGCTCTAACAAGCCCAACAACTAAAGCACTAGTCGCAGATGATGATTGAATAATAGCTGTAATAAAAATACCAACAAATATTCCTTTTAATGGAGTATTTGTAGTTTTTTCTAAAATTAATTTGAGTTTAGCTCCCGCAATTTTCTTTAAAGCCTCACTCATCATATTAATTCCGTAAAGGAAAATCCCTAGTCCACCAAGAATTAAAAAAATAGTTTCTTTCCAATCAATTTCTAAAAATAAAAGCGACATACCGTTCTCCTTGATATAAACGACTTGCAAAACCGATATTATTATATCAAATCATTTAAAAAAAACAAGCACGAAAACTATTTCATGCTTGTTTTATATTCTCTTACAAGTTCATTTGCATCTTCTAGTAATTTATCCACTGTTTCCCAATCACCTAAATTGGCTCCACAGGCAAGTTTGTGGCCTCCACCATTATATTTATTAGCTAGCTTATCAATTGCTGGTTTACGGCTGCGTAACCTTCCTCTTACAACATTATTTTCGTATTCCGCAAACAACATCCACACTGGACAATCTTCTAATGTAGAAAGTTCATTTACTAAAGAAGTTGCTTCTTCTAAAGTAGTTCCGAATTTTTTTATGATTTCTGGCTTCATTTTAATATACGCAACTCCATCAGGTGTTTTTTCAAAATTCTGTAATACATAACCCTGTAATTTCATTAGTCTTTCTGATTTGATATCAAGTTTTCCTAATATTTCTGTGAAGTCAAGTCCGTATTCAAGTAAAAAGGCAACAGCTTTAAAAGTTTCAGCTGATACTGAACGGTATTTGAATCTTCCGGTATCTGTAACAATTCCTGTATATAACGCTTTAGCTGCATTCATATTAAATTTTAGTTGTTCTTTATATTTTAAATAAAATTCTAATATAATTTGTGAGGCTGCTGGTCTTGTTGTATCAACATGTTGATAGTTTCCAAAATCTTCAACCGGAATATGATGATCAATTTTAATGACATAATCAGCTAATTTAAATCTTTGATCAGAAACTCTTTCTCCGCTTGCAGTATCAACTACAATAGACAAAGCTCCTTTAAAATATTCATCTGGTATTTTATCAACATCTCCAATAAACTTAACATAATTAGCTGTTTCTCCAACAACATATACTTCCTTATTAGAATATGTTTCTTTAATGATTTCTTTTAACCCAAAACCTGACCCATAACAATCTCCATCTGGTCTAATATGCATATGTATAATTATTCTATTATATTCTTTGATTTTTTGTAAAATGTGTTCCATTATTTTTTCTCCTCTAACAAATTATCTAAATCACTTATTATTAGATCTACTTCATTCCAATTATTTAAAGTACATCCACATGCATGTAGATGTCCTCCACCACCATGTTTTGTAGCTACATTAATTACTGCTATATCTCTAGACCTTATTTCACAATATATTTTGTGATTTTCAGTATCTTCTGTAAAATTAACCCAAATTGGTACTTCTCTCATCCCAGACATTTGATTAACTAATCCTCGACTTACATAATTGGTCGTCAAATTATTTTCAAGAATAAAATCTATATCATTCTTGCTATAAGCAATATTTTTTTTACTGTATTTAATTCTTTGAAAAAATATGTTTTTTATTTCTTTATTTCTTCTTGATTCTAAATAAATAGAATTATGTATTTCTTGAATATTTAATCCCTTACTTAATAATTTAGAAGCAATCAATAGTGTTTTTTCTGTAGTATTGCTATATTTAAATCTTCCTGTATCACCAATAATTCCTAAATATAATGCTCTAGCAGAATCATAATTAATAGGAATATTCCAATACATTAATAAATCCGCAATTATTTCTGCAGTTGATGAAGCGTCTTTAATTTGATAAGCAAGATCATTTTTTATATCAGAATCATTTTGATGATGATCAATAAAAATTAATTTATCGTAATATTTATAAACATTTTCATCAAGCATTTGTTTTGAAACAGTATCTAGTATTAATAATAAAGACTTTTTGGCTATATCAATATTTACTTCATCGAATTCACCAAATTGATTTAATGAATTAGTATCTCCAATCACATATATTTTTTTGTTTTTATAATATTCTTTTAAAGCATAATATAACCCAAATTGAGAACCATAAGCATCCAAATCTGGGTTTTTATGTCTCGCAATTATAATCGCTTCATATTTATCTATATATGAAAATATTTCATTTTTTATTTCTTTCATTTGTATCACCTTTCTAATAGCCCTATATTATAACACATTCATTATTATTTATACACAATAATATTTCAAAATCATATACAAATCTTTATTGATAGAAAAAAGGCTCAACATTTAGTTGAACCTTTTGTAAATTTTATCAAGTTATATTTGAAAAAATTTTAATTAAGAAACTATATAAGTTGTCCATGAAAAATCATCTACAATGAATGCTCCTCTACTTCCAGGAGATGTTGAAACTAATTTAATAACAACAGATCCTGAAACGTTAATATTATCAACTGTAAAAGTTTGTGGAGTATCACTGTTAGGATCGATAGTAAATGTTCCAAATGATACATCATTGACAAATAATTCAACACTTCTAACATTAGTATTTGTAAAAGCTCTTACTAATGTAACTGTAAATGATGAAATACCACCCGTAGCTGTTACTTGAATATAACTTCCATCAGCAGCATTACCTAGAATTACACTACCATCATTAGGTCTTCCTAAAATATCCCAGTCAAACCCATTTGCATCAGTATTCGTAATAGAAGTTGAATATGATGTTCCAGTTCCTACGAAACTAAAATCTTCTGTATAAACTGTACCACCAGCCGCTGGAGCTTTAACCGTAACTGCTATATCAACAGAAACAGAAGTAGCGGTACCCTTACTAATTTCAACTGTAATTGTCCCCGTTACATCACTATCAGGTTGAGTTACTAATAACCAACCAGGTGTAGTAGTGTCATCAATATAAGCAGTTAATTCAGAGCTAACATTAGTAACTGTAATTGTAGTTCCAAGTTCAGATTGTGGAATTTGAAAATCTGCGCTTAATTCAAGAGTCACTGGTACACCATCAGCAACAGCATCAACTGCTTGTTGATCAGTAATTTCATGTTGCATTAATTCAATTCTTAGATTATCTCCACTGAATTTAACAAATGTAAATGTTGTTTCACCTAAAATATCGTTAACATCATAAACATCTTCTAGCCAATTAATTGAATCATTTCTATACATTTCAAGTAATAAACTTTCTTCGCCAGAACTATTAGCTTCAAAAATCATTTTTCCGCCATCATCAAAACTTATAATTTTTAATCCTGTAACTGTAATTACTTTACCACCATCTTGTAATGTCAATCCAATTAATTCATCTAAAGTCATAGTTGTACTTATAACTTCATTTCCAGTAGATAATACAGCTACTAAATCTGCTCCATATGAAAATTGTCTAGTACCAGGATAATCATCTAATTCACCATAATAGATTACTTTGTCACCAACATTAAGTGTATCATCGTTATATCCCTCGGCTTTATACATAGCAAATCCATTGCCATTATCATCTTGGATATAAATTACATTGTATCCAAATCCAGTTATAACACCTTGAGCAAATATCATAGTATCATTAGAAATAGTCCATACTCCATCAGTTTGAGCACTAAGTGTAGATAAATCTGTAACAACTTCTTTTGCATCATCACTTGTTCCAGTAAACACAAATACTGTGTCATCGTTATAATAAATCATATCAACAACAATTGATTTACCTACTAATGCTTCTAGTACATCAATTGAATCAGAAGGTGATTTGTAATATATTTCAAATGAATCTGTATCATTTATATAAATATAAACATTATTATATGTTCCTTCAATAGCAACTGTACCAACAACTCTATATGTTTGTCCAGCTTCAAGAACTGTTGTTCCTGGTACATAATTAATAGGTATTTGAGTTACGTCGTTACCTGTTGATATAGCATCTGGTAACGCTGATAAATTAGACATTTGGAAAGAACCTTTATATTGTGCAACTTCACCAGTTAATTCAACTTCGTCACCAACATTATAAGTTGCATCATATGAGAATACAAATAATTTTCCAGTTGTATCTTCTACAAAGAATCCATTTTGTATAACTGCATATACATTACCATGAATTGTAACAACAGTTCCTAAAGTTTGAGTTGGGAAGTCTCCTATATCAACCATAACTAAATTCTTCAATGTATAAGTAAATACTTGAGTTTCAGTTAAATCTCCTAATGTTAATGTAGCAGTAATTTCCACAGTAGCTTCTTCAGTAACAGCATTTAATGATAATGTTCCAGCAGTTAATGTTGCATTACTACCAGCATCACTAGTAATAGCCCAAACTATTGTAGATCCATTAGTTCCTGTTTCAGGTAAAGCAATTTCTGTAGCTTCATAAACTGAACCACCAAAATTAAGTGAAGCTTTATCTAAATCTATTTTTTCTTGATCAGTCATTACATATTCTGTAATATCACTAGGACCACCATTGAAATAGAATACATTTAATCCATCACTTTGTTGATTGTAGAACAATAAATCAACGACAACAACTACTCCTTCTTTTGCTTTTAAGGCATCAACTGAATCAGATAATGATTTATATCTTAATAATCCAATTTGAGTATCTTCATCATAGAAATATACATTGTTATATGTACCTTCAATAGCGATTAAAGCTTTAACTGTATATAAATATCCAGGTTGTAATACTGTAATTCCTGGTTCATAAACTGTAGCAGTTTGAGTATAATCATTTCCTTCAGATACAGTTGATTCAATAGTTGTATTTTTAAGTTGCAGTGCAGAATTATATTCTCCTCTTTCACCAATAACAATTATTTCATCACCTAAAGAAACTGTAGGTGCAGAGCCTGTATAAATAAAGATTTTACCTGAATCATCTTGAATAAAGTAACCTTCTTGTGATAAGTAATATACTACACCTTGTGTTTTGAAGGTTGTACCATTATCTCCAGCTAATACTTCAGCTAATGTAGACATTGGTATAATTCCAACTTTAATCACTACATCTTTAGTATCAGTTACCGTTCCTCTTGCAGCGGTAATAGTAATTGTAACTGTAACTTGATTTGTTTGACTTGAGAAATCAACAACACCAGTATTAGAAATTACATCTATATCATCTGATGAATAAGTTAAAGTAACTCCATATAAATCTGCAGGGAAATTCAAAGTAGTGTCTTCTAAAATGGTTTCAGGATAAGATAATGTATTTAAAGCTGTTGTAACAGCTTCTGCATCATCCGCTATTGTTACATCGATATCCATAGGAGTTCCGAAGAATCCAGCATACCAAACACTCTTATCTGTTCTCCAACCTAATGTAATAACATCTATAGTAACTTCCTTACCTTCAAACGGAATTAATGTTTCCATATTTGATTGATAATAAATCATTAATGCATCACCATTTGGTTTTGTTGCATCATCTAAAGCTGCACCGAAATCATAATCACTAGGAACAATAAATAATGAATAGTTTCCTAATGTTTCATCATACCAAACTTTACCAGTAATTGTATACATTTCGTATGCAAAAGGATTTTCAGGTGTAGGTGTAGTCAATCCAGAAACAAGTCCAGCAATATTGGTATCAGCTGTAATAGGAGTTGCAACAGCTGTAACTGTAGAAGGTTCTGCTTTTAAAGGTTGAGTAACTCCACCTTTTAATTCTGGTGAATTATAATAGTAAACAAATACACCAGAAACATCATATACACTTCCTACTTCCACTGAAAATGAAGGTCCATAAACATAAATAATATCTGTTCCATCTGTAACAAAGAAACTTCCAGATGGATATTTAGCAATAACTGTTACACCTTGAATATTTACATATGAATCTTCACCTAAAGCTGCTGCTTCAGCAATTGAAGAAACTGGTGTTCCTTCTTCTAATTTAGCAACTGTAAATGTATAAGTATCTGTATATGTTACGCTATTAATAGTTATTGAAGCTGTCATTATAACTTCAACATCTGCATCTTCTGGTTGTGTAATAGTACCATCAACTGACATAACAGAAGGATTACTTGAAGTCCATACTACATCATAAGTAACACCGTCTAAATCATCACCTTCAGTTAAGAAAACAAGATCATCATTATCAGCTGCAGTCCATTTTTCCTTGTTAGGGAAAGTAACTACAATTGAGAATACTTCGTTAGCTCTTTCTTGGTCTGTTTTAGCTAAAGCTGATATAGTAACGAAAAAGTTAAAACTTTCTGTAACTGTTCCATCAGTAATTGAAGCTGTTAATACTACAGTTTGATCTCCAGTTGTATAACTTGGACGATGAACTGTTCCGTCGTTTTCTAAATATGTAGTATTATTACTACTCCATGTAATATCATATCCCCCAATAGAACTAACTAAACTAATATCATCAGTAGCAACAAATGTTTCGCTAGCTAATGTATCAGCATATTGTACAGCTAATTCATCTAATAATGCTTCAAGATCAACTGCTGTAGTTGTTGTCTCCGTCGTCGTAGCTACTGTTGTTACGTTTTCTGTAGTAGTCGGAGCTTGAGTTGTCGGAGCTTGAGTTGTACTTCCACAAGCAACTAACACAACGGTTAATAATGCTATTAGGAAAAGACTCAAAAATCTTTTGTTAATTTTCATATGTTCCTCCTTATAAAATTTTTTATATATATTTTTATTATATTTTTCAATACAATACGAAAATCTTATTAATTAACCAAGTACACGTTCTGCATTTGATTTAGCCGCTTCAATTGCATTTTCTATAATTGCTTCTTTTGTTGTTCCTTCAAGTGAACCTAAAATAACTCTTTCAAAAGCGGCTTCAACTTCAGCTCTCGCTTTTGATGATCCTACAAATGCTTGATCATAGAATAAGTATTGAGCTTGTTCAGCAGCAGCGTTAGCAGCCATTGATTTCATTAACATTTCACCTTCTAATGGATTTCCAAACGCATCTTTACCTTGTCTAAATAATACATAAATTGGATCATCATAGACAGAAGCTCTTACAGGTGAATATCCAGTCTTTAAAGCAAAGTCTAATTGTATTTCTGCACTAGTCAAATATTTTAAGAATAACCATGAAGCTAATTTTTCTTGATCAGTTCCAGCAGTAGTAATAGACATATTGGTACCTTGTTGAATTGCAGTTCTGTTTTCAGGTAAATCTGCATTATAAGGCATTGGTGCAACTCCGAATTCAAAAACAAAGTCTCCATCAACTATATCAGGAGTATTATATCTAGCTCCACCGGTAGATCCAAATGTAACAGCAGTTTGACCAGTTTTAAATGCGTCTGATGCATAAGCTAATCCCCATTTTCCAGGTAATGTAAAATCAGTATCTCTATGATCAAAGAAATAACTTAACATACTTCTTACTTCATCATTATCAAATAAAATCAAACCTTCTCTTTGTGCATTTATACCAGTATATTGTCCACCCCATTGTCTAGTTAAAGTAATAAAGGCATTAGCTGGTGAATCATATGTAATTGGTACAAAATTATCTTTAATTGCTTGAATTTCTTCTTCTGTTTTATGTAATGATAATGTAGTTGACTCATTTAATTTTGTAGTTATATCATCAATTACATCATCTTTAATTGCCATAATATCATCAGAAACATCAAATAATTCTTGCCAAGTAGTTGGAATATGATCAATAACTCCATTTTCGATTAAAATGTCAAAAATGGTTTTGTTATAAATCATAACCTCTGTAGACTTATTAAATGGTAATGAATAATATTCTCCATCTGTTGTATATTGAGAATTTTCATGACGATAACTCAATAATATATCAGTAAATGATTTATTTTCAATACTATTATCATATCCAAATACTGGATGATAAATATATGGAGTTAAAGAGATTAATGCATTATTATCAATATATTCCATTACATGATCCGGATAGTTTTGAACAATATTAGGAATTTGTCCACCTTTAATTGCGTTTATTACATTTTCACGTAATTCATCATAATTATTACCGTTTTTAATAATATTAACAGTAACATTAGGATATAATTCCTCAAATTGTTGAGCATAAGCATTTAATGCAGTTTCAATTGTAGCTCCATTTGAATGCCACAAATCAATAGTAATAGGATCTGTAGTTAAAGCATCAGGAACACTAAAATTTCTTAGCTCTTTAACAGTCAAAGCAATTTCTTCACTAATAACATTTCCATCGCTATCTTCAGCAACAGCATAAACATTATAAGCTCCTGTCCTAGTTGAAGAATATCCTCCAACTATATCAATGTCTAATTCTCCATCTTCAGGATCTATCGCTTTTGCGCCTGCTAATAAATCAAGTTCAGTAGACCCCAAATAATAAGTTTGTTTTGTAAATAAGCCTACAAAATAAGGTATCCCATTTTCTCCTGGGTTTTCAGTTGTTACCTCATCAGTTCTTACAGTAGTTGCTTGCGTAGTAATTGCTTCGGTTGTTGAAACAGTTGTTGTATTGGTTGACACCCCTCCGCAACTTGCCGCAGCAAATACAAAGAAGATTAATAAAAATAAGCCTATGATTCTTCTTTGAAATTTCATTTTTTCCTCCTTTAAAAATTAAAATTCTCTCTTTACTATTATAATACAAAAATTCTATTATTTAAATCTTTTATATAATAAAATCTTTTATATTTTATTAAAAAAACTTCTATCCTTCAACTATACGTATTTCTCCTGATAATTCAGTTGTAGCTCCTTCGTCATCTGAAACCATAATAGTAAAATTTAATGTTGAACCAACAGATAGAATTTCCACTAATAATATTTTGCTTTGATCAAATATTTTATTCCCATCTTGGTCCGTTTTTATTAATCCATAATATTCTTCATCCTCAGCGTTAACAACCCCATCGAAATTAGCATCTTCTCCATCTTCCCATATTTGATAAAATGAAGTTACTTCTATACGGTCAGATATATCAGTATATTTTCGGTCTTTTCCTATTACTAATGAAGTTTGAACATAATCAATAGCTATAATATGTTGATCATTGATTAAACTTTGAATCATTTCATTGACATCGAAATCCGTTCCTTTTTCATGCTCATAAACAACATGGTTAATATCTTTTAATTCCCCATCTTCTATCTGCATGATTTCTGGTGGCATATTTTCAATTTTAGGACACCCCATCATAGAAAGAGAAAGAATTGTAGTTATCAAAAATATTAATATTCTTTTAAATTTCATTTCAAAACCTCCAATTAACCTTTTGTTCCACTTCGTCCAATACCGTTCATAATGTATTTTCGGAACATAAAGAATACAATTAACAATGGTACAGTAACCAAGGCGCTAGCCGCAATTTGTAAGTTATACATAACTCTACCATTTTCTTGTACGAAAGCTGTATCTCTTAAGGCGTTTGAAATTAACCAATAGCTTTGACCTTCTAATCCACCAACTCCAGTAATAATTCTTGGCCAAATATATGCATTCCATGAACTAAAAACATTTAAAATAGTAATTGTGAAAATCGTTGGGCTTGCAATTGGCACCATAACTCTTGTTAAAAACTTAAAATCACTACAACCATCAACGCGAGCTGCTTTATATAATGATTCTGGAACTTGTTTAAAGTTTTGTCTTAAAAAGAATATATATGAAATACTAGTAACAAATGGAATAATCATAGCTAAAAAATAATTGTTTTCTCCAGCTGGCATTCCAACCCAACCAAATCCATTTTTACTTACTGTAATAAAGTTAGTAATAATGTATAATTCTCCAGGAATCATCATAGTCATAATTAATATAGAAAATAATACTTCTCTACCTTTAAATTCAATTCTAGCAAAAGCATAAGCTGCTAAAATTGTCGTAATAATTGTTCCTGTTGTTGAAAATAAAGCAACAATAGTTGTATTTTTTATATACAAGCCAAAATTTAATTCTGTAAGAACTACTTTATAATTTACCCAATTCATTCTAGAAATGCCTATTAAAAAATCAGGATTCGTAGACGTGGCTCCAGAAAAATCTTTTAGTGAAGTAATAATCATCCAATAGAAAGGTATAATAATTATTATCGCCATTATAAGTAAGAATAAATACGTAAATAACCCTCTTGTTATTTTAATAGCGTTTTGTCGTCGAATACTTTGTTTAAGTGAAATAGAATAAGAATCTAATTTACTTTCATCTATTTTTTCTTTCTTCTTAAATATTTGTTTTAATTTATTCTTAATGGCAGGGTATATACTCTTAAAGAATTCTTTAGGTTTATATCCTTTAACGAATTCAATAAGTATAAACATATTATATATTCTTAAAGCAGCGCTAAAAGGATTTAAAGATAACAAATTAATTATACTTTGAATAAATTTTGAGCTTGCAGTATAAGAATTAATTTCATATATAGTTCTATTTTTTAATTTCTTGATATTTATCACAAACATTGGAAAAGCAACTAATATAAATATCACTAATAAAGATATAATTGTATTCATTTGATATTTATCAAGTGTTCTATTTAAGAATTCATATGTAGGTGTCATAAACTGTAAATTATCTAAGTTCATTCTACCATCAACAATTTCTGGCAAAGCTAACATTTTAAATAATGTTAAAAATAACATTATATAAATGAAAATTGCAAGAAAATCAAAAACAAAGGTGATTTTTTCAATCTTATTAGATTTTTTAAACAATTCCTTATTCATCTTCTCTCATCCCCCGTTAGTAATGAACTCGTTTTTTGCTGGCTTGCATCTGTACTAATGTTAATACTAATATAACAGCAAATAAAATTAGAGATGCAGCTGCCGCAACTGACAAGTTACCTGCATTGCTTCCATCAATAAATTGATAAATATACATTACAATTGATTGTAAACTGTAATCTACGCCAGAAGGTTGACCAGTGACACCAAATAAAGCAACGATAGCATTATATATCTTAAATGCTCCAATTACTGAAGTAACTAAAATATAAAAAATCATAGGAGAGATTAAAGGAACAGTAATTTTAGTAAGGATTCTTCCTTTTGGAGTTGAATCTATTGCTGCTGCTTGATAATATTGCTTATCTATTCCTTGAATGCTTGTTAAGAATACCATGATTTTAAAAGCTAACGAAGACCAAATACTATAGAATATCAAAACAAACATTGATCGCCAATAAACAGCTCCACTCTCAACCCAAGATAAGCCTTCAGTGTTTACACCGAAAAAGCTAAGAAAATGATTTATTAATCCCCCATCTGTTTTAAACATATAAGCAAAAACCAATCCAATTGCGATTGTATTTGTTACATATGGCAAGAAATATATTGTTTGAAAAAATCCTTTTAATACTTTAATTGAATTTAAAGCAACCGCAATAAATAATGCTAAAAGCACAGAAATAGGAACACTAATAAATACAATTATTAATGTATTAATCACTGCGCTTGATGCTGTATGAGATGCGGGGACAATAAATGATTCATCTGTTAAAACAGTTATAAAATTACCAAACAATGTATATCCAGTAATAGTATCATTTGTCATATTATAATTTTCATAAATAACTAGTGCAAATGAATTGATAATAGGCCAAAAAGTAAATACAGCTAAAACAATTAGAGCTGGTGACAAATAAAGCAAGGCTTTCGCCCATCCTGGAAATTTAGAAGCAAAATTTAAATGATGCTTATCTAAAAACTTCCCTATTCGTCTTTTTATATTATTAAGAACTCTTCTTATATCCCAAAAAAAGTTTTTAATGCCAATTTTAACTTTCATCAAAAACTTTTTTATGTTTTTAATGAATTTAATCATGATCTATTACCTTTCCTGTTTTTTTATCAAAAATATAAATGCGTTTGTTTTTAATGGTCAATCCTATTTTCTTTTGTCCTATACTAACATTATCTGAATCTACCAAAGCCCGAACATTAACTCCATTGAATTGAAAATAAATCATTGTATCTCTACCAATATGGAAAATGTCTTTTATGTCCACTTCAAATCCTTCATCATTCGCGCGGAAATTTTCTGGTCTCATACCAATGTCATATAATCCATCAGGAATATTTATTTTAACGAATTTTCTATCGTTAATCATTAAATATCCTTTTTTTATTTCTGCTTCAAATATATTAATTGGAGGATTTCCTAAGAATTTAGCAACAAATAAATTAGCTGGACTATTATACATTTTTTGTGGATGAGTATATTGTTGTTCTTTACCAAAATCTAAAACAACCATTTTATCTGAAATACTCATAGCTTCTTCTTGATCATGTGTAACAAAAATAGTAGTAATTCCTGTCTCTCTTTGAATGCGTTTAATTTCTTCTCTCATCTGTAATCTCAATCGAGCATCAAGATTAGATAATGGTTCATCTAAAAGTAATACTCTTGGTTTTTTTACAAGAGCCCTAGCTATAGCAACGCGTTGTTGTTGCCCTCCAGATAATTGTGAAGGTTTACGATCAAGCAAATCTCCAATTCCAACTAAATCAGCCATTTCTTTTACACTTTGAATTGCTTCTTCTCTCGGCACATCTAAATTTTCTAATGGAAAAATAATATTTTTATATACTGTCATATGTGGATATAACGCATAATTTTGAAATACTAATCCTATTCCTCTTTTTTCAGGAGCAAGTTTAGTAACATCATCTTCTCCGAAAAATATTTTACCCTCAGTTGG
>Ga0190303_1000237_pt1 | contig 22662 bp, 21 predicted proteins | sample 48700701_MG_FD_161672 | JGI IMG/M metagenome (GOLD analysis project Ga0190303, IMG submission 161672) | Hydrothermal vent sediment bacterial communities from Southern Trench, Guaymas Basin, Mexico - 4870-07-0-1_MG | ecosystem: Environmental > Aquatic > Marine > Hydrothermal vents > Sediment ... | reverse complement strand
GTTGGTTGGCGCAATGCACAAAATACCTCTGTACCACTATCTCCCGTTTTATCCAAAAAAGGCATCAATTTTATACAGGATAGAGTCGCTAAAATTAATGCCAATGATAACAGCCTTGTGGTCGACAGTGGCGATACAGTTAATTATGATTATCTGGTCATTACGACAGGCCCTCGATTGGCATTTGAGGAAGTTCCTGGCGCAGGCCCAAATGGCTTTACATCATCTATCTGTACGACCGAACATGCAACTACCGCCCTGGGTGAGTACCATAAATTATTAAAAAACCCTGGCCCGGTCATTATTGGCGCCATGCCTTTTGCCAGTTGCTTTGGCCCCGCTTATGAATTTGCCATGATCCTTGATACAGCACTATGCAAGGAAAAAATTCGTCATAAAATCCCTATGACTTTTGTGACATCAGAACCCTATATTGGTCATTTGGGTTTGGGCGGTGTGGGTGACTCTAAAAGCATGCTTGAAAGCGAATTAAGAGGTCGATCTATCAAATTTATTACTAATGCCAAAACCACAAAAGTTGAAGATGGCATCATGTATGTAGATGAACTGGATGATCATGGCGATACTAAAAAACAGCATGAGTTAGCATTTAACTATTCAATGATGTTGCCGGCATTCAAAGGTGTTGATGCTGTTGCCGAAGTCGAAGGATTATGTAATCCACGTGGTTTTGTTATGATCGATGAGTATCAACGTAACCCTAGATACAACAACATATATTCTGCGGGAGTCTGTGTTGCCATCCCGCCAGTGGAAGGTACTCCTGTGCCAACGGGCGCCCCAAAAACGGGTTATATGATTGAGACAATGGCTACAGCAATTGTACAAAATATTGCTAATGAGTTAGGTGGCAAAGAGCCTGAAGCCTGTGGAACCTGGAGTGCCGTCTGCCTTGCTGACATGGGGGATACTGGCGCTGCTTTTGTTGCAATACCACAGATTCCTCCACGCAATCTCACCTGGTGCAAAAAGGGCAAATGGGTTCATACGGCTAAAATAGCTTTTGAAAAATATTACATCCGTAAAATGCGCAGAGGCGATACAGACCATATATTTGAACGATTTATTCTTAAAGCTCTGGGGCTGGAAAAATTGAAAAAGTAAGCCACCTTCAACACAAAAAACCCGCTTCAAGCGACGGGAAATAGAACCACAAACGGTTAAATAATTGGCCTACTCATTAGTTTCTCTATCAATCCAGAATGGAAGAAGGCCTAGAAAATATGCCTACAGATACGGCTCTCGATAATGACTTCATCCAAAACCTGGTTTCACTATCTACGCTTGTTGAAGAGCACTCCAACCTCGACAACTCTCTGAATGAACTCTCTGAACTGGTTGCCAAAACCCTGAAAACAGCAAACTGTTCAATTATGCTACTAAAAGAGCATTCGACAGGGGAGGCGCTCCGCTTGCGCGTCCAGGCCCATTATGGATATCTATCAACCGACGCCTACAACGAAGCGCTCCCTCTTAACCAAAGTATTGCAGGAAAAGTGGCAGAGACTGGCCAGCCAGTGCTAGTTGAGGATATTTGCTCCACAACACTACCCGCAGCAAATAAACGCACAAAGTTGATACCCGGTGGTTTTATTTCATTCCCCATAATGCTGGAGGAGCGTGTTCTGGGCGTTGTTAACATCAACACCCCACTGGACAACCGGACCTTCAATGAGGCAGATCTGGAATTAGCCAATATACTGAGCCTGTTTATCGCCAAATCCATACAGATGGTACATCTGCAAAATCTCCTGAAATCTCAATATGCTATGGCAGCTTTGGCAAAGGAGCAGAGCGAAAAAAATAGTATCCTAGGCAATTCTATCCTGGGCCAGAAAAAGGTAGCCAAAATACTTGCCAAGAGTTTTTTCAACGATATGAAACGAATGGGATTAGGGAATGACCATATTCTTGAGGCCACAACAGAAATCATTGGCCTGCTTGGTAAAACCATAAGCAAACATGATGACCTACGCTAGAGACAGGGCAGATTTAGAACTCGTCCCAGCAATCCTCCACCTCAGCGCCAACCGTTTCCTCCTCAGAAACCTGCTGCGCAGCAGTAGATCTAGCAAGCTTGGGTTCTTCTGACTGGGCTTGCTTCTGTGGTTTCAGCTGCGATGTTAATACCTCGTCATTCGTGCTGCTAACATTAAAGAAACCTATTAAATGGTCCAGCTCATCAGATTGCTCGCTGAGCAGTTCAGAGGCTGCGGCTGACTCCTCAACCAAAGCCGCATTCTGTTGGGTCATGTCGTCCATATGAGCAACTGCCTTGCCAACCTCATCGATGCCGCTGGACTGTTCGGCGCTTGCTAAGGCGATTTCAGCAACAATTTTACTTACTTCCCCGACTGATGAGTTGATCTCAGCCAACACTTCTCCTGAGCGACCCACCAGCTTACTTCCCTCCTCAACTCTTATGCCACTATCCTGGATAAGTGCCTGAATCTCTTTTGCCGCAGTAGCACTACGTCCCGCCAGGTTGCGCACCTCACTGGCTACCACAGCAAAACCTCGGCCATGCTCGCCAGCACGTGCCGCCTCAACAGCGGCATTAAGAGCCAGCAGGTTAGTCTGGAAGGCAATTTCATCAATCACACCGATGATGCTGGCAATTTTATTACTTGATGCACTAATTTCATTCATCGCAGTCACCGCCTGGCCGACAACACCGCTGCCAATCTCTGCTGAGTCTCTGGCGCCCTTGGCTAGAGTATCTGCATGTTTTGCATTGTCAGCATTTTGCCTGACGCTTGCTGTCATCTGCTCCATGGTTGCGGAGGTTTCCTCTAGGCTTGCTGCCTGCTGTTCGGTACGGCTAGACAACTCGCTATTGCCCTGGGAGATGTTTGCTGACCCCCGATTAACCTCAGCTGCGGTTTGGCTTATCTCGCCGACTACCTCCTGCAGTTTATCCACTGTGGCATTAGCATCAGTTTTAAGCTCACCCCACACACCTTGATACTCGCCGTCAATGTGTTGGTTCAACTCACCCTGCGATAATGCCTGCAATACCCGTCCGATGTTGCCCAAGCCCTGTTCAGCAATCTCCATCAACTCATTGAGCTCGGTCCCAAGCTGGGCGAAGACACCTTCATAAATTGAGGTGTCAATGCGTTGCGAGAGGTCACCATGCACTGCCGAGTCCACCACCATATGAAAATCACGTCCGATAACTTCAGTGACCTGAGCTTGTTTGGCTACACTCGAGTTAGCGCTATCCTTGAGCTCACCAAACGAACCCTGGTAATCCCTATCAATGGTCTGGCTCATATCTCCACGTGCCAGCGCACTAAAAACCCTGGAACTGTCGTCGATCACATGCTGATTAATCTCGATCAACTCATTGATCCCTGAACTTAATTCCTGGTAGCAACCGTGCTTGTCTTCAAGTCAATGTGTTGGTTCAACTCACCCTGCGATAATGCCTGCAATACCCGTCCGATGTTGCCCAAGCCCTGTTCAGCAATCTCCATCAACTCATTGAGCTCGGTCCCAAGCTGGGCGAAGACACCTTCATAAATTGAGGTGTCAATGCGTTGCGAGAGGTCACCATGCACTGCCGAGTCCACCACCATATGAAAATCACGTCCGATAACTTCAGTGACCTGAGCTTGTTTGGCTACACTCGAGTTAGCGCTATCCTTGAGCTCACCAAACGAACCCTGTTAAAAAGAAAATCCCTTCGCAAAGGGCTACTCGGCCGCAAGCAACCGAGCTTACGCCCAATGCGATTGGCCTTCGGCCAACCGGAATTTTCTAATGGTTTCATTTACCTTTACTCTGGGGCAAGCCCCAGAGATTTCTTTCTTTAAATCGGCTTATCGTGGGCACTATGATCATGAGAGAGAGACGCCTCTCTTTCAGTTCTAACAATGAATTTCGTCTTAAGTTTTTCGCCAGTACTCAACTCAAATAGAATGGGGATCTCCATATTTGCCTTTAATTGTTTTTGCAGGTTCACAAGCATTAAGTGCATCCCCCCTGATGCAAACTCAATCTCCCCGCCCGCGGGTATATTCAGCTTCTTTAGATGTATCATTCTAGCCATACTTTGTTCGATGCTCGTATTATGCATCGTGGCAGTTTCGGCCACTGGCGTACTCACGCCAATGATCTGAATATCAAGAGTTGAGGTATTATGCACTACAAAATATGCAGCACTATTTTTTGCCACGGGGGGTGTTAGTCTTATCCAGCCGCCAGATATTTTTACGCCATTATCTGTAGATTTATGCATGTTATGCATATCAGCAGCTTCGACTAAAACAGCCACCATCATCAACACCAAAAAGATAACGTATTGTTGAGAACACTTTTGCAATATCTTCATGAGGCAAACCCTTTTATATGTATAACCAATAGCCACAAAACTTGTTTAGACTTCTGGCAGTAGTAATTGACTATTTCCCTGGAGGCCATCGAAACAATCGCATCCCAACAGGAACATCGCTACTACAAACTCTTTTTTTATTTTTTCTATTCGATCAATAACGCTTTCCGCTGATATTAAAGCGGGTGCTAAGAATGGCAGTGCAGCTCCGCACAGGCCAGCACCGAGAATGCTCGCTTTAGCCATATCTATGCCGCTGCGAATACCACCAGAGGCGATCAGATTCAGTTGATCAGACTCTGCTCGCAACAATTTTAATGCTGCGGGTGTCGGAATGCCCCAATCTTGAAACAATTCACCCAGATCACAAGGCAGGGATTCATTGGTATTTCTCACCTGTTCAACCAGGCTCCAGGAGGTTCCTCCACAGCCTGAAATATCGATGGTATTCAATCCATAATTCAAGGCCAGTTGCGCATCAGCGGGAGAGAAACCTGAACCCACCTCTTTTAGGATAACGGGGACTGAAAGCCGGTCACGAACTCGCGCAATCTTTTCAATCAGACTTGAAAAATTAGTATCCCCACCACGCTGGATAACCTCCTGCAAAGGATTCAGATGTAGCACTAGTGCGTCTGCACACAGTAGATTCACAGCTTCCTGGCACTCCTTTGCGCCAAATCCGTAATTAAGCTGCACAGCTCCCAAATTAGCAAACAGAAGAGCGCTCGGCGCAAACTCTCTTAATTGAAAACTTTTTTTGGCACTGTCACTACTGAAGGCAACACGCTGTGAACCCACTGCCATAGCAACATTACAATGCTGTGCTGCAAGGGCAAGGTTCCTATTAATTTCAAACAGTTTGTTATCACTTCCCCCTGTCATTGCCGATATCAATAGAGGAAAAGCCAGTTTGTGCCCCAAAAACTCAACCGACGGATCAACTGCGGCATAGTCAACCTCCGGAAGCGCTCGATGAATCAACTTCACCTGATCAAAGTGTCTACCGTTGCGATCAACTTCCTGATTAGCCAAGGCAACGTCGATATGTTCCAGTTTTCGCTGATTATTATTGTTTTTCATTATCTATAGATCACGTAAAGATTATTACGCTCGCTCTTTTTTCATGAAGGCCCTAATCATCACGACCACAAAAAGAATACCGCCCACAATGGAAATGGCCCCACCCAGGCCCATCATAGCCATGCCCGCTATTTCGGGAAGATTTTCCAATCCTTGTGCAGCACCTGCAGTTTTTCTCTGGACACCATAACCACCAGACCAAGCTAATCCGAGGATGTGAAGCAACTGCCCACCACCATAAACATAGGGCTGCCAGTGTGCCATTTTGGATGTCGGTTTTGTATAACCCAGCTGGGGCAGGAGATAATAGGCCAACCCCATGAAAGCTAATGTTACGCCAACAATAGAGCCGTGATAGTGTGCGGGGATAACCACATTCACGCCCTCTATCATAAAACCAATAATGCCTCCGGCAGCAAACAACAAAATCGAACTTAGCAAAGCCGCTTTGACAGGTTTTTTATCATCGGGGCATCGGCCTGAAATAAAAATGGACCACACAACAAGCAAGCCCAACGGGGTTGATGCTAAACCACCATATTTCATTAAATCGGTAAACGCTAATCGGTGCTCAAGAGAATTTACCTCATGTTGTAGATAGATAAAGGGAGCCACAATAACCGGGGCAGCAACCAGAACAAACAACCAGGCTGTTATTTTGGGTGGGATAACAATTCGTACGCCACTGGCACTGGCAATCCAGATCCAGGAAACCAACAATAAAACCGTATGTGTAAATTGAAGCAGGTGCCCGCCACCCCAGAAAAGAACCTCATAATAAGCGCGCCCTTCTAAGCCAGAAGGCATTGTCATGTAGGTTAAAAAGAGTGCCAGGACTGAAAACAGTGTGGTCCACGCACTGACGTAAATACCTATTTTCAAGGCGTCAGAATAATCAGGTTGAGAAAAATTTGGCAGCCCGGAGGACAATATTCTGACAATTTGCACCAACATTCCCAGCGCAAAAACCATCAAGCCCGCAATGAACACCGGATGATCGAGTATAGGGATGTAGTTATTCATTAGGGGATTGCCAATACCGGCAAATGGCGCAATAACGATAATGGCCGTCCCCAGTATTGCGAGTGCTATAGCAGCTTTATCCAGCCAATTTTTTTCTCCCTTCGCCACCAAACTCCAAAGCACGCCGGCAAAAGAGATAAACCAGATTAGAACAGACAGGTCAACATGTACCACTAAAGCCACATGAAAGAGGTCGACAAAGGGGATCATCTCCTGAATCGCCGGTGTTCGTGACAAAACCAGGAGCATTGAAAACAAACCTGCCAGCAGCAATGAAACAACACCCAGCTTAAGCCACGCTGCGGCCATAACGTTACGATCACTATTTTCAATTGTGATGTGATAGTTTTCTTGCTTCATGTTTCTGTTATTTCACCTCAACCCTACGGGGATATCTCTAACGAGAGAGATCAATTGTCAGACTTCTGCACTGGCTAGCGCTGCAATATCATTAAGTATTTTTTCATCGGAATCTGATTGACCATAAAGAGCACGCAATCGCCCTCGCTTATCTATCAGAAAAATTTTGTCATTATGAATCACCTGATATTCATCCTGCTTACCAGGCTGTTTTTGTGTGAAAGCCGCATATTGTTTTGAAACCTGTAGCATCTGCTCCGTACTACCACTTAGCCCAATAAAGCCGGTATTAAAAAAGGCTAGATACTCCTTCAAATGAGGCACGGTATCACGCTCTGGATCTACGGTAATAAAAAGCGTTTGCAACTGTTTTTTGCCAATATTGCGTTCGCTCTCAAGTCTTTTTGTTAACTTCGCTAAACGCCCCAACACCACTGGGCAGATATCTGGGCAATGGGTATAACCAAAATTGATCAAAACAACTCTGCCCTGGTATTCAGACAAACTTAATTCTCGACCCAAGGTACTTGGCAGGAGAAAATCTCCACCGATAGCGTCCAGCACAGGAAGATCAATATCATTTTGGTTTTTAGTGCAACCACTGATGGAGAACATGAGTGCTGCCAATAGCAACATCTCCACAACAGGGTAACGCAAAAGACCTGTCAAACTTGCAGCGCTTTTCTCATACACAAGACAGGTCCTCCCGGTCTGGCTTGATCTCCCTTGTAATAAAAAGCACCAGTGTCAGCAGTACAATGGCGCCCCCCTGGTGTATCGAAGCTATGGCCACCGGAACATGCAACAGGATTGTAGCCACCCCTAAAGACACCTGAATCACTAGCATGCCCAAGAGCAGATGAGCGGCAAATCCGCTCCTCTTGGTAATCTGCAAGCGTCTTATTGCAAAACAATAGAGTGGAACCAATAACACCAGAATATATGCGATCATTCTATGATTAAACTGCACCGCAGTCACATTCTCAAACCAGTTCAACCAAAACGGCTGCAAGACATACATGTTGTCCGGTATAAATTGCCCCGCCATCAGCGGGAAAGTATTGTAGGAAAAACCCGCTTTTGTCCCCGCAACAAAACCACCGGTTATAATCATGAAAATAACGAGTAAAGTCATCACCACAGAGTAGCGGTACATTTTCCTGGCTGTATCTCCAATAACCTTTTCAGATGAAATCGTCAACAGGCCAAAAGCCACCCACAAAATATAACAGTAGATAATAACGGCAGAAATCAGGTGTGCAGTCAACCGGTACTGACTCACTTGCGGATCATTCACCAGCCCACTCTTGACCATATACCAACCCAGCAGCCCCTGAAAACCACCCAGAACAAACATGATAACCATTTGCGGACGCATCGGTTTTCGGATAGCGCCACGAAACCAAAAATAGAGACAGGGCAGCAAAAAAAGCAAGCCGATTAGACGCCCAAGAATACGATGAAAATATTCAAAATAGAAAATGGATTTAAACTCTTCCAGGCTCATCCCTGCATTGACTTTTTGATACTCAGGAAAGGACTGATAACGTGTAAAGGTCTGCATCCAGTCAGTTTCGCTGAGCGGAGGCATCACTCCCATAATCGGATTCCAGTCAACCATCGATAAACCTGAGTGCGTCAGGCGTGTCACGCCGCCTAAAATAATCATGCCAAAAATAACAAGTGCAACAAAGATCAACCAAACTGCAACCTGTTTGTCGTACTTGCATTGAAGTGCTAATTCAGTATTCATAACAGAACTCGTGTCGTTAATTTTTGATTAATCGTGGTAGCCATTATTATCAATATGGCTGCAAAAAAGTTGTGTAAAAAAACCATTAATAGTGGCAGGTGAAACAGCAACGCACTCAGCCCCAAAACCACCTGAACGATGAGCAGGCCAAAAATACTCAACAGGTGATTACGCAAGTCATTTTTCCCACGCATCACTATGAGAGCCAACACCAAAAAATAGATCAGCGTTACCACTGCACCAATATGATGAATCAGCTGTATGATAGGCATTTTTGCCTGCATCACCACATGTAGAGTTTCATCAAGGCTTAACTTGGCAAGAAGCGGATCATCGTTATAAACACTCTGGCTTGACAGGGCTTCACAGTGAAATAACGTATCACAACTCGCGCCAGCATAATTCGCGCTTGTCCAACCTCCTAATAAAATTTGCAGAGCAATCAAGAAAATACCTACTCGTATTGAGGTCGTAATCGCACTAGGAAGAGGACTACCAGGCGAAAATTCTCGAGAGGGATACGAAGTTAGCTTTAGGTATAGCTGTGTTAACAAACCGACAAGCAGCAGGCCACCAACAAAATTACCCAGTGTCAAAATTGGCCAAGGTTCAGTGGGATGAATACCCCCAATCGCAGCAAGAGCCAAGGTCAAAACCAACAAGAAAAAAGGAACAACTCGTCCGGTTATCTCGCGATATTTAGGCATTCTGGATACTACGAACAGCGCCAAAACAAGAATACCTAATAAAGTTGTAATCGCTCGATGTGCAATACGCGCCATGCGGTGGGGAGCGTGCGCCCCTTTATCGGTAAGAACCGTCACACCCTGCGCACTTTCATTGAGCGCATATTCACCATAGCAGGTCGGCCAATCTCTGCAACCAAGCCCCGATTCAGCCAAACGGATGTAACTACTGACCATAACCGTTGCTATTGCCAGAAACAGTGCCAGCAGCAACAGGGCTTTTATGAGCACCATTGCCTTTACGCTATGCGATGAATCAGACATACGGAGTAAACTGATATTCTATGAGCAATAAAGATTCCAAACCTGCTTACCGATACAGCGCTAATTCAAGAGCTGCTCTACTTCATGACGTATTTTAGACAAGTCGCCCTCCCTAAAACCCTGATGCACATAACGGAGCACCCCCTGCCTGTCGATCAGGTAGGATGTTGGCAACCCGTAAATCTGATACAGATCAGTGATTGTATCATCAGTGGCCTGAACAACGGGATAGTTGACCCTGTGTTTTGCAAGAAACTCTCTACCTTTTCCCGGATCATCATCAAGATTAACGGCAATGACCTCAAAACCTTTCTCTTTCAACTCTGATCTTAAGCGGTCTAATTTAGGCATCGAAATAAGACAGGGCTTGCACCACGAAGCCCAAAAATCGAGATAGATCACTTTGCCTTGTGATTGACTGAATTTTTTCAGCGAAACCTCTGTCGTTGCAAGCGGTTGATATTCAAAATCAGGCGCAGGTTCCCCCACACTTAACGTAGGAGGCATACGCCCAGCAGGCTTCTCACTTGTGTCACAGCCTACTACCAGAAATATTAAACAGATGAATACCAGGCTTTTTACACTTCTCTTTTGCGCAAATCCCAAAACCTTAATTTCCTTTTTCTGAACAAGATATATAATAACGCATCAAAACACTCAACTAATTGACTTTAATTAAATACTAGGGAGCAATTGATTGCTAGTATTGATTATTTCACGCAACAGTGCTCAAACCACAAGGCATCTATGCACTGCAACAAAGGAGGAATAACAGTTGGAAATGCTCTTATTTACAATGGTAGGCGTCATTCTCTACGTTACGTCAGACGCAATCGTCAAAGCGATTGAAAAACGCAAAGGAGAACCTCTTCCCAATCGAAGCATTATCTTCTTTGCCATTATTACGGTGCTAGCGTTAGTTGTCTTTAATTTGCTTCAAAACTACGGGGCTGAACTGGGCCTTATTTCTACTCCCCAACCTACAGAGCAATTGTCTGCCCCAACACCAAACTCCCCCCAACCGCATTAAAAAATCCGAAGTGGCCGCTGTTACACGGCCATTTTTAGTCAAAGTTTCTAGTCCTCACTTGACCCTGAGATAATAAATCGTTGCTTATCTGGATCAAAGTCAATCACCAATACTCCACCGGACTTCAGGTTAACCATTTTGGACTCCTGATAGTTGTAATCATCAAGATCTCTGTGATCTTTTAATTTTGTTGTGATCTCATGATCACCAGCCTTCACTGTAAAGCGGTGGTACAGTTTCGCTCGCCCATCGTTTTTCAGGCCTGCTGCTTCAACCACCTGGTGATACACCTCCTGACCATCGAATAACAACTGAACCTCAATGGAGGAACGCTCCCTGGGACATACTTTTGCCTGTCGCATATTGGGTGATAGCTGTAACAGCTCTTCATCTGTGAGAGTTTTACACTGCCCTATCAACTGCCCGGTGTGGCGTAAACTGAGCTTTATGATCGCAAAGCCCTCCTCAACCCGCGAGTAGGTCGGTGAGGTAGAAAAGAACCCAATAAGTAAAACAAAAGCCGCGTAGACGGCTGCTTGTCCAAAATAATGTTTACCCTTCATGATTGTTTTAATAGGCACCATACTTTCAGCACCCTTTCCTTCAATAAGCGATGCTCTAAAACCATCAATCTCTTTTTCTAATGTGGGACGCTCCAGCGGCCCTGCCCAGCGAACATGGACATTGTTACCGTTTTTTGCTGCATTAGTGCGCAGTTTTGGAAGACGTTCGCCCTGAAAACGTCCTTCGACCCACTCATTCCCCGACCTGAAATAGCAGTTATCACTACAACAGCCTGTCACCAGCACACCATCTGCCTGGTCTTTTCGCAAGATATAATCAACAAATGAAGGGGGTAAAAATCCAATACAGGGCAGGCTAATGCGAGCCACATTGTCTTTCTCTATTTTTTCAACTTGCGCCCCATGGTCACAACCAAATACAACAACACGTCCGCTTCCTTTCAGTTGTGAAAGCGCTTTTAGAGTACGCTGCTTAAGCTCATCGATACTAAACGAGGGGATCTCAATTCCACTTTTAAGCTCATCTACATGCTGAAATGGGGTCGAGGTTGGGCACGCACCGCTACATATGCCACACGATGTACACCTATCCGCGTTGACCACTGCCAATTTTGACCCTTTATTATCTGGGTGGGGTACAAAATCGATAGCACCATAGGGACAATCCTGGTCGCACCATCCGCAACCGATGCAGTGGTCAGGATCAACGACCGCAACCGGTTCCTGTTTAACCCTCACCACCCATGGCAGTAAACTTAGCCCAACCGATATACCTACTAGCAGCATCCAAATTGCACCATGACCCCACAGATCCATCAATGGATAAATATTCAGATAGAACCAGTCCATCGGAATGTCATACTGTATGCGGCTCAAATCTGCCGGACCCGCGCTGACCGCAGGCTTTAATAATGAAAGAATCATAAAAGCGCTAAAAGTCCCGATAGCCAATCCTTTGGGGGGATTCGATTTAGCATTAGTGATCCGGGTAATATGAAGAAACATCATCAGCATCATGAACAGAGGGATGCCAATATGTAAAAAAACCATCAGAGAGAAGAATCGATCACTAACAGATTCATTGGTTAAAAAATTTCTTGCCATTGGATCGCTGAAATTAGGCAACCAATCTAACCACTCGCTAGTAGCAACAGCAACATACTGCGCATATTGATCCCAAACTAACCAATATCCACCTATAGCCGCTGCAAACATCACCCACAGTAGCGGAACACCCGAAACCCATGAGAACCAGCGAACACCGGTATATCGCCCCAAGGAGAATTCTCGAATTAGGTGCAAGGTCACTGTTATCGCCATTGCATCTGAACAATAACGATGCAAGCTTCGCATCACACCCCCCAGATACCATTGATCGTGAGTGAGCGACTCAATGGAGCTATACGCCCCTGTTATACTCGTCTCGAAAAAAATAAAGAGGTATAAACCTGTTACGCCAATAATCCAAAAGAAAAAGAAGGAAAGCGCACCCAGATGATTAAAAGGACTTAGGTCGTCATCAAAAATGAGACCATATCCCATTTCAACACGTTCAAACATTAACCGTATAATTTTCTGAAAAGAAGAGATCATTACCTGCACATCATTAGTGGTTTCAATAACCAACTATTTTGGTCGGGTTTAACCCTGTAATCAATGATCCATATCAAGAGTTATATTAGTTTTTCCGAATGGACAGACTGAAGCAACTGGAAAGCTAACCCGACGTATAGGGCCAATTTGAAGAAAAACGGATCTGGCTAAGGCTTTTTATTACTTGAAGCACGCCATTCGCGATAGAAAATATAAAGAAAAATAACCCCAAATATAAGGCCAACAGTTAACCCAACAAATATCGAATAGCTATAAACATATCGATCCTGGGTGGGGTCATAAACAGTGCAAAAAAGATTTACTTTTGCCGTTAACTTTGTCAACAGCGAGTCATCAGCAGGTTCGCCAAACACCAACTCTTTTATTGGCTCAACAAAATGTGGTGTTTTTGGTTTGAGCCCATAGACCTGCCGATAAACTCTGCCTTGTTTATCCAAAATTGTGGCTTGAATAAGATGATCAAACCCGGCTGCAGAAGGGGTCGCTATAAAGCCGAGGTCTCGACTCAAAGCCTGCATGGTGGCCGCATCTGAGGCTAAAAAATACCAATTCTTCGCGCCTGATGAGTGTGCTTGTGCAAAACCACTCATCGCCTCTGGAGTATCACGATAGGTATCAAACCCGATGGTCAGTACATTAAAGCTATCGGCCCCCATTGCATCCTTTGCTTTTTTAACCACCCGGTTTAGATTTTGTGTTGTTGTAGGACAGATATAATGACAACTGGTGTAGACCAGGCTTATGATCACCGGCTTACCTAAAAACTGTTTCAAACCCACCCTATTTCCTGCTACATCCAGAAAGTTATAGTGCCCCACCGATTGCCCAAGTACAGACTGACTGATCGATAAAGCCTCAGCATTACTATATTGGCGAATCTCCTGTGTTGCTATATTTTGAGCTACAGGCTCATTGCTTGCTGCACTACGGACTATTGACTGATCATCTGCATAGGCGTTGTGAGAGATAACAGGAACAGGCAAAGAGAGAACAAAACAAGCCAGGAAAAAGAAAAAGCGCATCATTACTTAATTTTAACCGGGGCTTTAGGGCGCAATTACACTAAAGAGTCGATCATAGCACCGACCAATACTGCCGTTAACTGCACTAAAGAGGCAAAGAAGCAACCCATCGCCGTTTTCTTGTTAGTAACTTTTATCAGCTGAAGATTCTTATAGATAAAATAAGCACCGCCCGCTGATGCCAATACTAGATAGGTCCAGCCCATCTCATAAAAGAACGGTAGGATAGAGACTCCAACCAACAACAGTGTATTAAACAGTATTATTTTTGCTGCCCGGGCATCACCAACAATGACAGGAAGCATCGGTACATTTGCCGCCTCATAATCTTTATGAAGCGCAATAGCTAAACTCCAAAAATGAGGCGGAGTCCAAAGAAATAAAACCAGGGCCAAAAGAATCGAAGAGCTATTTAGAGTAGGATCTGCTGCTGCAGCGCCTGCCAACACGGCAAAGCTGCCTGCGGCACCACCAATTACAATATTCCACGCAGTGCGGCGTTTAAGCCAAAGGGTGTAGACAATACCGTAAGAAAACGCACCAAGAAACAGATGCACTGAGACAACAGGGTTAAACATCACCCCTGCGACCCCTACTGAAACAACCAGTATAGCAACAATAATAAACAGCCAAAGGGTACTATGCTCCAAATTTCCGGTAACAAAAGGCCGTTTTTTTGTTCGTTCCATGACAGAATCAATATCACGCTCGGCATATTGATTAAAAGCACCAGCACTGGCTGAAGCGGCCAATACCAGCAAAGACAAAACAAGAAGTTCTATAATTGAAAGCTCTTTGCCAGGCGTCACAGCAAAACCGGCAATAGCAGTAACAGCCATCATTACGCCGATGCGAAGTTTAAATACGTCTACCAGTTGCGCCAACATGAAATAGAATCCTCAACAAAAAGTGCTGTATAAACCAAAAAAATAAGAGGGTGGGCTGTGTGCCCACCCAATTCTACTTTGAAGGACTAACTCAGCCCCCAGGTTTCTCCCAGATACTTCCAGTTGATGAAGTAGTACAAAACAAAGGCTGTCATGAAGATTGCAGCCAAGGACAGAGTCCCAGGAATTGTATTTTTGGTAGTTTTATGAAGCGCAGCATACTGCTCTTCAGTCACTGCCTCAACTATCATTGGCTCAGAGCACTTCTCATTTTCACCCAACTTCTTACCAAAAAGTAGCGAACCAACAATCAGCAGACAGAACATCGCACCACCTAGTGAAGCAACCACTACAGCCAAACCATTCAAAGACATCAGGGACATGGCTGATGCAGCAAACTCATAAGGGAAGCTGGTATCAGTAAAGGTTACATCCCAGTGACGACGAGGAACGCCCATGGTTCCAGCGCCCATCAGGAACAGGGACACGCCCGTCATTCCTAATCCAAAAACATAGGGCTGAAGCTTGCATAGTGGCTTTAAGATCAACTCACGACGGAACAAAATAGGCACTAACCAGTAGGTAAGCCCCATAAAGGCCATGGTTGTACCCAATACGACTGTCGCATGGAAGTGACCTGGCACGTAGATAGTATTATGGATGATCAGGTTCAGCTGTTCTGTACCCATCATCACACCGGTAATACCACCCAGGAATCCAAAACCAAACAGGGAGATCATGATTGAAGAGAATGTCGGATTACCCCAGGGGGCCTTGCGTAACCATTCAAACAAGCCGTTGTTATAACCACGGGCTCGTTGCGCAGCCTCCATTGCACCAGGAACAGTTAAACCATGCACCATACTCGCCATAACGGCCAGGTACATCGCATAACTTGTGTTGAACATCTTCCACTCTTCACTAACACCTGGATCGACCAACAGGTGGTGAGCACTGGCTACCTGCAAAACAGCTATGTACAACAGGAATGCAAAACGGCTCACTTTTTCAGAAAGTGGCTTAGCACCAAAGAAGATTGTGCCAACCAGATACCAGATCGATACATGTGCAGAAACGTTTATTTGCTGGGAAGAGTGTCCAAATGCCCACCAAATAAGACGATATGCCCCAGGATCAATCGTGTTTATCAAACCAAGCTGCCAAAACAGGGTTGGCAACAGAACCAATGCTCCCGATACAATTGTGAAGATTGCAATGATACAAGCAGTCAGCGCACCAAAGGTTACCAAAGGTAGAGAGCCTTCATAGGTACGTTCTTTCTTGGCAATCACCAAGGTCCCAAGAAATACGAAACAACCAACCAGCGCTCCCACTGCAAATAGAATCAGCCCGAGATAGAACGACCAATGCGCAGGCATCGGTGCATACGAGGTCATCATTACAGCAGAGTTCAACTTCCACACTGCATAGTTGTTCATTACCGCACCAACAATCATCAACACAAAGCCAAACCAGGCAACTTTTGGTGTGGCCAGGCGGCAACGCAATACGGTGGACGATGTAAAGTAAAGAACCGCTATTTCAAAAAAGATAATCCAGAAGATGAGTACGTTAATACCATGTCCGGTCAAAGTGGTATAGAAATCCTGTGCGTTGAGCAGATGAACCTCAGGCCACCGGGTTAAACCAACACCCAGCCCCATGACGCCACCAATAAGCAGGAATACTACTGCCGCAACTGCAAGTGCCTGCATCAACACTACCGCTGGACGGTGCAGCAAAAGCCCCGTATCAGGGCAGGTGCGAAAATCATTACTATTTGTCATTACTAGCCCCCAAGCTATTTAACTACGTGTATTTTGCCAACCATATTATGGTGGCCAATTCCGCAATATTCATTACAAACGATGGAGTAAACCCCAGACTTATTCGGTGTTACATTGATCACATGCTCATAACCTGGCAAAACCTGAATATTCAAGTTAACAGGCTGCAGTGAAAAGCCGTGATTCCAGTCCATTGAGTTCAGGTGCAAACGGTAAGTCTGCCCCTCTTTAAGCTCAAGAATCGGCCACCAATCCCACAAGCGGGCAATAAGATATACATCTGAGCCCACCGGAGGTGCAACAACAGGAAATTGGCGATCTCCTTCGGTGCGAACAGTATATTGATCCACCATTTTCTGCGTTTTAGTTTGATACATAGCAGGGGTGGTCCGGTATGTTTCAGTCGATAGGTTTTGCTCACCGTACAGATGCCATGCAGGCATCATGATGGTAAGAATAAGACCCCACACGACTACAACACCAATCCAAATAAGTTCGGGTTTTTCAATCGGCTCATTCCACCAGATTCGCTGAGCCGGAGGCGTTATACTAGTCATAAGTGATTCCTCCAGGAAATCTTTCTTAATATTGGTTAAAAACTAAATTTTCCGCGGCATTACTGACACAGCACTATTAAATGCAATACTACTGAGCGATTGGGATAGATATCAACTCCATAATCCCCCATATCAGATAAGTCGCTGTTGGAACCAGCAATCCGATAAACAATAACAAGAAATGGTTATCGCAAACCTTTTGCATGAATGGAATATCATCATCATTATTTGGATCATTGTTGGCCATATTACCGCCCTCCGCTGTGATTAAAAATGTTTGCCCACTGTGTCACTGTGTATGCTACAGAGTGCGAAGAACAAGCTCTCTCGCTCTTATTTCTCCTCACCTGCCCAAAAACAAACCTACCTGCTAAGCAAGCCTTCAGATTCAATGCGACATTATGTCACATTGTCTCATCTTTGTTATCTGCTAATCTTCTGAGTAGTTCAAAACTATCTTTGAGCAATTAGATAGTTAAATATTCTTATTGGCAAAATGGGTTGTTTGCTATCAACGCAGCGTCAAGCCCGCACGACGCTCTTACAACATTTAATGATAACAACCAAGGTCCACTTATCAATCTTGGAATATAACGATCGATTTTAAAGTTATCCTTGGCCTTAGTACAAGCAAAATTGGACCCAGACACATTAACCTTGATATCAATCAAACAATCGCCATATTTCTATGTTTTATTTTTGTTTTTATTTATTATTGAAAAGAACCTCTACAATAGCATCGCTCTGAGCATCATAGAGCGCGCCCCAATAATTCATCTCACCCCCACAGACATTAATAATACTGCTTTCCCAGTTATCAAGTGCAGCTTCTCTTACTGAATTCCCTGTAGCCCACTGCTTTACCGCCGCCTTGTGAAAACCATTAACGTAAACCAGTTCACGTCGCAATATTTCAAAAGCGCCATATTGTCTCTTATAGTCACCCATATCGAACGGCTTATCATTAGCGGCCTTTGTCAGGGCTTGCGGCAACATCTGCTCAATCTTATCAACCGTTGCTTCATCCAGATCACGATAACCCGTCCTAAAGGTTGGCGTCATACGCGAACACTGCTCGAAAATTAGTTTAACCTCTCTTGGATCTGTAATGATGGTGTAGTCTTTCTCCTGCACTTCAGCCAATATTGAAAACGATACTAACGACAACACCAATATGGATATGATCTCTTTTTGCACAACGACTTCCCTATTCTAATTACATCAACTTTATGAATTCAATCGAAGGTTACTCTAACCAGATAGAGTGAACCATACCATATAAAGGCCATGTCATTATAAAAAATCAACCTGATCATAAACAGGCTCACAGGCAACACCAAAAGCCAAACCGAATAACCCATACTCCTCTGACTTAAACCATCAAGGGATAAAACCTCAAGAGTGACAATCTATAGAAGCGGCTCAACAGCTCCGTATGCAGCTTGACTATAGTCAAGCAATTAGATCAAATAGGCTGCTCAGGTTTGCTACACGCCTGCATATCCACACTAAAAATAACCGCAGTATCCGAATTCCCAAAGGGGACTCTAACCATGAATAGATACAGATTTGCTGCTTCACTGTTAGCCACATCCGCAGCCTTTGCCTTGCTGGCATCATCACCAGCTCAATCATCGGTTCCAAATAAGGCCAAACAGTGTTTTGCCTGCCACGGAGTAAACGGGGTCAGCATGAACCCGGAATTTCCATCGCTGGCTGGTCAAAATAAGGCCTATGTTGTCAAGCAACTTAAGGCCTTTAAGAATGGTGATAGAAAAAGCCCAATCATGGGGCCAATGGCTTCTGGCTTAAATGATGAGGATATGGAAAGTGTGGCTGCTTACTTCTCTGGTAAAAAAGCGGGTGGAGGTGAGGTGATTTCGAAGGGCTACGAAGGAAGAGCCTCCGGCATTGACATAAGTGCTGTTAAAAAAATTGAAAAACCAACCGGTGTCGCCCTGTCTGAAAAGGATTTTGAAAGTTCTAAAGAGATATATTTTCAACGTTGCGCTGGCTGTCATGGTGTATTAAGGAAAGGAGCCACAGGCAAACCACTAACTACAGATATCACCACCCAAAGAGGCACTGAATACCTAAAAACGTTCATCACCTATGGCTCAGCCGGCGGCATGCCTGCCTGGGGTGAGACTAAAGTTCTTTCTGAGAAAGAGATTGATACCATGGCAAAGTATCTACAGAACGAGCCTCCAGTTCCGCCTGAATATGGAATGAAGGAGCTAACTGACAGCTGGAAAGTCGTTATCCCTGTTAGTGAACGTCCAAAATCCAAACTTAATGATTATAATATTGAAAATATTTTCTCAGTAACATTAAGGGATGATGGCAAAATTGCTTTGATAGATGGTGATAGCAAGAAAATTATCAGTATCATCAAAACTGGTTATGCCGTACACATATCAAGAATGTCATACTCTGGGCGCTACCTGTTTGTTATTGGTCGTGATGCAAGAGTTAACCTAATCGATCTGTGGATGAAGCACCCGGAAACGGTTGCCGAAATCAAGGTTGGGCTAGAAGCCCGGTCAGTTGAAACCTCAAAGTTTAAGGGTTACGAGGATAAATATGCTGTCGCAGGTACCTATTGGCCTCCTCAGTTCGTTATTATGGACGGCGACACATTAAAACCAATCAAAGTAGTTGCTACCAGAGGTATTGCTGTTGAAACTGGGGAATATCACCCAGAACCTCGTGTCGCTGCAATTATTGCATCTCACGAAAAACCTGAGTTTATTGTCAATGTTAAGGAGACTGGCAAGGTACTCATGGTCGATTACAGCGATCTAACTAACCTTAAAATCACCCATATTGACGCAGCTCGTTTCCTGCATGATGGCGGATGGGATTCATCACACCGTTACTTTATGTCTGCAGCAAACCAATCTAACAAGATTGCCGTTATTGATTCGAAAAAATCCGAGTTAACCAAGCTGGTGGATGTGGGCAAAATACCTCACCCAGGCCGAGGGGCAAACTTCGTTGACCCCAAGTTTGGTAAAGTTTGGGCCACCTCTCATTTAGGAGATGCTAGTGTCTCACTCATATCAACGGATGCATCGAAAGATTATGCCTGGTCAGTAGTAAGAACTTTAGAGGGCCAGGGTGGAGGATCGTTATTCATTAAAACCCATCCAAAGTCCAATAACCTCTGGGTAGACACTACACTCAATCCCGACAAGGCTATGAGTCAATCGATTGCCGTTTTTGACATCAAGCATCTGGATAAAGGCCTTAAAGTGATTCCTATCGCAAAAATGGCTGGGCTGGGTGAAGGTGCTAAACTTGTTGTTCAACCTGAATACAACAAAGCAGGTGATGAAGTATGGTTCTCTGTATGGAGCGGTGCTAATCAGGAATCAGCGATTGTTGTTATTGATGACAAAACACTTAAATTGAAAAAGGTGATCAAAGATAAGCGGCTAATCACGCCAACGGGTAAATTTAATCTTTACAATACCCAGCACGATATCTACTAGTCGATCTTTAGTTGTACAAAAAAAGGGGGGCATAATGCCGCCCTTTTTTATTTAGAAGCTTTCCCCGAAAAGGTTTTATTGCAAGATAAAACTCCGAAAGCTTTTCTCTACCGATGTCACAAACTAGCACCATCTCGTCATAACAGGGGCCAGTCAGCAGCTATAACCAGCCAACTTGCTGCTTAATCATCTTCACTTCAACTGGGTTCATGTGAGGAAATAGTGCTTTTAGCGTGTAGTTGCCGACCATTTCACCCTCTCTCATATACATCCAGTCCAGAATCTCATCTTTCCCTACTGTATAGAGACGACCTATCTTAACATTTCTTATTAACCGAGGAGGATTACCTATAACACCAGTAAACTGGCCGTCAGAAAACCGAATATTGGTCAACCAGATATGCTCAACCAAGTCCCCATCAGCAATCAACACCTTTACCGCAAAAGATCTGCTAGCGCTTTTTTCAGATATCAATACAGCGATAGCATCATCTGCGGTTTTACGGGCCAGGGCAGTAGCTGCGGATATATCTACATCCTCCGTGTGTATAGAACCGATCTCAACGTCACTATTATCCCCCCTACCCACCTCAGCAAAACCAGTTCCGCACATCATTAACATAATACATAGATAAAATAGCTTAAAGATTTTGCTGCTTTTCATTCGTTCACTTCCTATCTTTTTTTGTAGATATCAACCGGCAGTGTTTGTACCCCACTAAGCCAATCAGCATATTTAGGGGCATGTTAGCAGAACAGCTGGGCACTGCCAGCTGTTTTAATTAAGACACTAAAACCAGGGGTCGATTGCCATTCAACCGGACCTATTCGATATTAGGTTCAGGCTGCATTCAGCTAGTCAGGCGTACTCTATCCGTAGAGTGATGTTATCTAAGCCGTACAAACAAGGAGCAGACCATGAAACTCATACCTTTTATTATCGCAACGGGCATTGTGGTGAGCAACGCAGCATTCGCTGAGCATAATGTGGCGTACGATTATGCCAGCGTGATAGATGCCAAACCCCTGACCCATACTGTTCGAGTGTCAACACCACGGCGCGAATGCAGCCTGGAACAGGTTGCACACCGTCAAAGAGGTTATCGATCCGCAACTCCACAGATATTAGGTAGCGTTGTAGGCGGCTTATTGGGCCACCGGCTGGGGCACAATAAACATGCTCGCGCGGCTGGCTCAGTAGCCGGCGTCATTCTCGGCGGATCAATCGGCCGGGATATCGGAAACAACATACACACCCAACCCTTGCATTACACAACCGAAGAGGTCTGCCATACCTATCAAGATTATCATGATGAAGAGCGCATTACAGGCTACCATGTAACCTATAAGTACAGGGGCAACACCTATACTACCGAGATGCCAAACCATCCTGGAGACAGAATAAAGATCAAAATCTCAGTAACACCACTTATCGACTTCGATGAACCAGCACACTACAGCTACTGAAAAGCACCTGGAATTGGCTGTCGACTCAGGTGAAATTTGCAGATAGACTTTCGACCATACGCTGTATAACCTGGCAATCGATCACAAATATGAATAAGCATACCGTACTACTGACACTGGCATTAACACTACCGGGGATCACACTGTCTCTCCTTAGTCAATCAGTGCACTCAGTCGAACCCAAAGCACTTATCGCCCAAGGTGGTGCCACCTCCAAAAAACAGGCCATGAGCGCAGCCAGCCAAAAAGTAGCTGGGCGCGTACTATCTGCAACTCTAATCAAAACAGCACCAAGACCCCACTATAAGGTCCGGGTACTCACCAATAACGGCAGGGTAAAAACTGTCAGGGTCCACGCCGCACATGGCGCAAAATAAGGAGTTAGGTTGCAATGCGGGCACTGGTAGTTGAGGATGAACCCCGACTTAGCGGTCAACTCAAGCAGGCATTATCAGCTAACGGCTACAGCGTAGACTGCGCTTTTGATGGTGAAGAGGGTCTGTTCAATGGCTCGGAATACCCTTACGACATCGCTATTATTGATATTGGCCTGCCAAAACTGAACGGTATTGAACTGATCACCCGTCTACGCCTCAAGAAAAAACAGTTTCCAATCCTGGTTCTCACCGCCAGGGGAGACTGGCAAGACAAGGTCGAAGGGTTGGAAGCCGGTGCCGATGACTACCTGGTCAAA